>Ga0265298_10000088_pt1 | contig 130662 bp, 95 predicted proteins | sample AusTroGonzalo_MG_3_FD_193486 | JGI IMG/M metagenome (GOLD analysis project Ga0265298, IMG submission 193486) | Bovine rumen microbial communities from tropical cattle in Woodstock, Queensland, Australia - Gonzalo_01 | ecosystem: Host-associated > Mammals > Digestive system > Stomach > Rumen ...
AAAAAAATTTATTAAAGTCCAATCTTGAAAAAACGTATTGTTACGATTGACTTGATTATTATTTTTTGATATGATCGGTGTGTTGACTTTTTATAAAAAGGGAGGACGGTCATGAAATTCCGAACGACTTGCTTGATTATGTTAATTTTGTTTTTTGTTTCCTGTGGAAGCAGCAAAACCGGTGAAGAAGAAGCAACCACACCGACAAACGACGGTTCCACAGAAGTTTCAGATGAAGATGAAGGACTTCCGGATGCAGTTGTAAACGACGAAGAAACTCAGGTCCCAGACAAAGATAAGACCGAAGAACCGGACAAAGAACCTGAACCGCAACCGGATAAAGACAGCGTTGAAAAAGATGACAGTGATAAAGAAGACCTCTGCCCCACAGATTTCGACAAAACAGAACCCGGGATATGCGGATGCAACGTTCCCGATTTCGATTCAGACGGTGACGGAATCATGGACTGTGTTGACAACTGCTACCTTATCGAGAATGCAGATCAGATTGACAGCGACAGCGACGGATTAGGCGACGCATGCGACAACTGTCCGAACGATAAAAACAAAGATCAGAAAGACAGCGACGGAAACGGTGTCGGTGACGAATGTGAACCAGCTTTGGTCGATCCTGACGGTGACGGTGTAAAAAACACATACAATCAGGACAACTGCCCCGACAAACCCAATCCTGATCAGCTTGACAGCGATAACGACGGTATCGGCGACGCGTGCGACAACTGCCCGCTGGTTCCGAATGTAGACCAGCTCGATGAAAACAATAACGGAAAAGGCGATGCCTGCGAAGAAGAGATCTACAACCCCGATATCGACGGCGACAACGTACCGAATACTGAGGACAACTGCCAGAATACACCGAACGAAGACCAGCTTGACAGCGACGACGACGGTGTCGGCGATGCATGCGACAACTGCCCTGAAGTTAAGAACAAAAACCAGGTCGACTACAACGGCAACGGTATCGGCGACGCATGCGAAAACATTGCTGTCACCGAAGCATGCGGCGGCGGCGAGGAAGTTACAAGCGTACCTCTGAAACCGAATGTCTACTTCATGCTCGATGCGTCAGGTTCGATGTGCTTGTGCGCTAATCCTGATGAGGACGAAAGTGGTTGCGGCGGGGCCTCCTGTTGCAGCAGCAGCAAAACAAATCGCTGGCAAGCCTTGATGAATGCACTGAACTCTAAAGCAACCGAATTTTCATCAAAATTCAATATCGGAATGGGAACTTTCCCCGGCAATGGCGGAGACAGCAACTTTGCAGAATGCATAGATCTGCAGCCGGATACAAGCTATGGAAACTTCAATGCATGCAATGTCGGAGCGAACGGCCTGACTCCGCTTCCCGAATCTCTTACTTTGATGAAAAACAACAAATACTACGAATTTGCCGGTGATACACACTCTTCTGAAAGACAGAAAGTCGTAGTTGTCATCACAGATGCTGATACAGCAACTGACGGAAGTGGCGACTTCAACATTTTTACAGCTATAACAAATACTCAGAATCTCGTTGCAGACGGTGTAAAAGTTTATTATATGGGATTGTCCGGAGTTAATGAAACAAACATGAACAATCTGGCTAATGCAAGCGGAACCGGAGTTTGGTATCCTATCACGGACACGGCATCAATTATCACGGCTCTCAATTCGATTTCATCAGCAATCGTTTCCTGCACGGCACCTGTCGTACTTCAGGATAATTCCGATACATCGAGAATCAGCGTTGAAATAAACAACAACGGCACTCCTGTTCTCGTTAACAAAGATAATACAAACGGCTGGTCGTTCAACGCAACAGAAAACACTGTAACTTTGAACGGAACTTCTTGCGACTCTTTCAAAAACTATGTTAATACGGCACCGGAATCGGCGATTGTCAACATCGTTGTCAAGGTTGCCTGCCAGGTCACCTGCGAACCGACCAACGGCGGAGTCGAAATCTGCGACTACATCGACAACGACTGCAACGGTAAAATCGATGACGGCATCAACTGCGGCACAGGATTGTACGAAATCTGCGGCGACGGTATCGACAACGACGGCGACGGAGATATTGATGAAGGCTGCCCCGATCCGAATACATGCGTTCCTGAACCGGAAATCTGCGGCGACAACATCGACAACAACTGTAACGGCCTTGTTGACGAAGGCTGCTCCGAAAACTACTGATCTGAAATCAATCTTCCTGTATCAAACATAAATATCGACCTCCCGAAAAAATTTAATTTTTAAATTTGACCTCTTTATTTCAGTCGTATATTATTGCGCGCTTTTTGGATATGATATTATTCGTTTAACATACGGGGATGCCATGAAGTTTAAAACATTTTACATTACTGTTTGTTTGCTGCCGCTGCTTCTCTTTTCCTCTGCATGCAACAAAAAAGCAACAGATCCTGAAACTATTTTACCAGACAAAGACAACATTTCAGAAGAACCTGATGAAGAAGAACTTCCCGATGCGATCGTTCAAGGAGACGAAGATCCGGTAGAAAAACCCGACAAAGACACAGAACCGGAACCTGAACCCGACAAAGACAACGAAAAACCTGACAGCGACATCGTCGATAACTGCCCAACCGATCCCGACAAAACAGAACCGGGAGTCTGCGGATGCAATGTTCCCGATGTGGATTCGGACGGCGACGGACTTATGAACTGCGAAGACAAATGTCCTTTTAAGCCGGGAGACAACCAGACAGACAGTGACGGCGACGGTATAGGCGACGAATGCGACAACTGCCCGTTTGATCCGAATGCAACCCAGGCTGACAGCAACGGCAACGGCATCGGCAACGCCTGTGAAGCTACGGTTCTTGACCCCGACAATGACGGTTTCGATAATCTTGACGACAACTGTCCGGCAGTCGCCAATCCCGACCAGAAAGACAGCGACGGCGACGGAATCGGCGATAAATGCGACAACTGTCCGCTGCATCCTAACTGGGACCAGGATCCGCTTGCCTGTGATCCGAACACAATAGATCCTGACGGTGACGGCATTGAAAGTTTTGAAGACAACTGCCCCGAAGAACCGAATGAAGATCAGTTAGACAGAGACGGTGACGGCGTCGGAGACGCTTGCGACTGCTGCCCGGATCACCCGAACAGAAACCAGAGTCCTCTTGCATGTGCTTCAGAAACGATCGATATTGACGGCGACAACATAGAAAATTACTTCGACAACTGCCCCGAAGAATCGAATGAAGATCAGAAAGATACTGACCACGACGGAATCGGCGACGCATGCGACAACTGCCCGCTGCATCCGAACAGAGATCAGGATCCGATGGCCTGTGATCCGAGCGTTACCGATAAAGACCACGATCAGGTTCCCGATTATCTCGATAACTGCCCGTACGTAGAAGGCAAAGACACTTACAATCCTTATGTAGAAGACGAAAACGGAAATCTGTATCAGCCTGACAGGGACGGTGACGGTGTCGGCGATGCCTGTGACAACTGCCCTGACCATCCCAACAGAGATCAGGATCCTATGGCCTGCGATCTCAGCGTTACCGATAAAGACAATGACGGATATGTAGACTACCTTGACAACTGTAAACCTGTAATAGATCCTGAAACCGGTTTAGTTGTTATAGGTGAGGATGGAAATCCTGTCGGTCACAACCCCGATCAGGATGACAGAGACGGTGACGGAATCGGCGATGCCTGTGACAACTGCCCTGACCATCCCAACAGAGATCAGGATCCTATGGCCTGCGATCTCAGCGTTACCGATAAAGACAATGACGGATATGTAGACTACCTTGACAACTGTAAACCTGTAATAGATCCTGAAACCGGTTTAGTTGTTATAGGTGAGGATGGATATCCTGTCGGTCACAACCCCGATCAGGATGACAGAGACGGTGACGGAATCGGCGACAAGTGCGACAACTGCCCTGACCATCCCAACAGAGATCAGGATCCTATGGCCTGCGATCTCAGCGTTACCGATAAAGACAATGACGGATATGTAGACTACCTTGACAACTGTAAACCTGTAATAGATCCTGAAACCGGTTTAGTTGTTATAGGTGAGGATGGATATCCTGTCGGTCACAACCCCGATCAGGATGACAGAGACGGTGACGGAATCGGCGACGCATGCGACAACTGCCCCGATCATCCCAACAGAGACCAGAATCCGCTTGCCTGTGATCCAAGCGTTACAGATAAAGACAATGACGGCGTCGAAGATTACAAAGACAACTGCAAGCCTGTAATAGACCCAGAAACCGGTTTAGTTGTTATAGGTGAGGATGGAAATCCTGTCGGTCACAACCCGTATGTAAAAGACGATGACAACAACTTTATCCCCGATGCAAACGGCAATCCTTATCAGCTTGATACCGACCACGACGGTGTCGGTGATGCCTGTGACAACTGCCCGAACCACCCGAATACCGACCAGAATGACAACAATCCGGAAACTCCTCAAGGCGATGTCTGCGAACCTGCACTGATAGATCCGGACGGCGACGGCATTGAAAGCTTTGAGGATAACTGCCCGCATGTTGCAAACTCAAAAAGAGGCGAGAACAACGAAATCCTCCGTGATGCAAACGGCAAACCCATTCAGGATGATTTCGACGGTGACGGCGTCGGCGACGCATGCGACAACTGCCCAACCAGACCTAATCCCTATCTTGCTGATGAAAGCGGTATGCTGCTCCACGATGAAATAACCGGACATCTTATCCAGAAAGACTCTGACGGCGACGGTGTCGGCGATGTATGCGACAACTGCAAAAATCTTGCCAACCCGTATCTGACTGATGAAAACGGCGAATTCCTTCCCAATGAACAGGGCTTCCCGTATCAGCTCGATGAAAACCACAACGGCATAGGCGATGACTGTGAAGACGAAGAACTTCCTGAAGGATGCGTCGGAAAAGATGAACCCGGACAAATACTCGATCCGAATGTTTACTTCATGCTGGACAAAAGCGGTTCGATGAATGCTTGTGCCGATAGTGCCACGGGTTCCTCATGCTGGCTTGGCACTTCTCGTTGGAAAGCACTTAAAAATGCTTTAGAAGAAAAATCTGTTGAACTTAGCACCCACTTCAACATCGGTGTTGGTACATTCCCTGCTCCAGCATCAGGAGGAGGATATCCAAACTTCAAAGAATACCTTAATCTGAATGAGAATTCTGTATATAGTTCCAGCTTGTTAGTTAACGGACCAGACGGTGGAACTCCAATTGTTGAAGCTCTTCAAGAGATGAGGGAAACCATTGCTAACGATGGCGTGCATTACTACGAATTCTATGGAGACCAATATTCTACTACAAGAGCAAAAGCAGTCGTAGTTATAACAGATGCCCGTACTTCTCCAGACATAGGTCCATCCGTTGATTTTGATATAGAGGATGCCAAAAAACAAACTAAATTATTGGCAGCTGAAGGTATAAAAGTTTTCTACATGGGATTCTTGGGAGTAAACGAAGATCACCTGCAGGAACTCGCACTTGCCGGCAAAGGACTTGAATCATCCAGCGAACAGGAGTGGTATCCGATTTCAAATTCTGATACAATTATCGATGCACTCAACAAAATCAGCACCTCCATGATCCCGTGTGACGCAACAGTTACACTTACAGACAGCAGTGTTGATCTTGAAAACATTGATGTTTACCTCAAGAAAACGACCACAGATGAAAACGGCAATTCGACTACAACTTCTGAATTGGTAAACCCAAGCAACTGGAACTATGAGACCGTAGAAGAAGGAAAACTCCTCGTCACCTTGACAGACGCAGCCTGCAACGACCTTAAAGCCCACCTGGGAAGCGGCGGAACAGCGACAGTTGCCGTCAGAATCCCGTGTGCAGAAATAGTATCAACATGCGTTCCTGAACCTGAAATCTGTGACGGTGAAGATAACAACTGCGACGGCATTGTTGACGAAGGCTGCGAAGAACAGTGCGTTCCTACAGGACCTGAAATCTGCGGAAACGATGATGACGAAGACTGCGACGGAAACCTTGATAACGGTTGCACACCGGCAACATGCATACCTACAGGACCTGAGATCTGCGGAAATGATGTGGACGAAGACTGCATCGGAGGTAAAGACAACGGCTGCACCCCGGCGACATGCATACCTACCGGACCTGAGATCTGCGGAAACGATGTTGATGAAGACTGTATCGGAGGTAAAGACAACGGCTGCACACCGGCAACATGCATACCTACAGGCCCTGAGATCTGCGGAAATGACGTGGATGAAGACTGCATCGGCGGCAAAGATAACGGCTGCACACCGGCAACATGCATACCTACAGGCCCTGAGATCTGCGGAAACGATGTCGATGAAGACTGCATCGGCGGCAAAGACAACGGCTGCACCCCGGCAACATGCATACCTACAGGCCCTGAGATCTGCGGTAATGACGTTGACGAAGACTGCATAGACGGTAAAGACAACGGCTGCACCGATCCGACATGCGTTCCTACCGGCCCTGAAATCTGCGGAAATGACGTGGATGAAGACTGTATCGGAGGTAAAGACAACGGCTGCGAAGATCCGTCATGCACCCCGACAGGTCCTGAGATCTGCGGTAATGACGTGGATGAAGACTGTATCGGCGGTAAAGACAACGGCTGCGAAATAACGGGCTGTGTTCCTTCGCGTGAAATCTGTGACGGCGAAGACAACGACTGCGACGGCATAGTCGATGAAGGATGTTCGCAGGGCTACTGATCAACGAACGAAATCTGCGATCCTTGAAGCCGCTTCCGCAATTTCCGAAGCCTCTTTTGCGATGCTTATCCTTATGAAATTATTACCTTTTTCACTGAAATGAATTCCGGGGACCGTGCCGACTTTTTTGCTTTCATACAAATCCATCGCAAACTTGAAACCGTCATCGAATCCATGCGGGATCTTCGCCCAGATAAAGTAGCCGCCGTCGATCGAAGGCATCAGAAAACCGCTTTTTTCAAGTGCCGAGTGCATGATTTTGAAAGACTCCCTCACCTTCCCGCGCAAAAAAGCGAGATAATCACGGCCGAAATCGTTCTTTTCCAAATATCCGGCAATCGCAGCCTGCAGGACCGAAGGAGTACAAAGCCCAGTGTAGTCGTGGATTTTTGCAAGATTTTCAATATGCTGCACAGATCCTACGATGTAACCTACCCGCCATCCGGTAATAGAAAGCATCTTTGAAAACGCCGAAACGACAAAAAGCGTTTCGTCAACGAGTTCAAAAGGAAGATATGGTTTTTCTCCGAAGTACAAATCGCTGTATACCGAATCGAAAACAAGGTTTGCGCCGTATTTTCTGCAGATTTCGTAAAGCGCCTGAACTTCCTCCTTTTTCCAGATCTTTCCGAGCGGATTTCCCGGAGAACAGAGCAGGATCAGGTTTACTTTTTCAGTTTTTACGCGCTTTTCGATCGAATCAAAATCGAAAGAGCCCGATTCATCGGGGTATTCGCACAAAAACCTGTCACCGTAGATTTTCGGCAGATTTGCATAGCTTTCATAAACCGGATCGAACGACATTACCGTAAAAGTGCCGGCCGTTTTCTGCCGCAGATAAAGATAGATAAGCGAGATCGCTTCGGTAGCGCCGTTCGTCACGAGAACGTTTTCAGCGCTGATCCCGCAGTTTCCGCAAAGCCCAGAAGCGACAAGTCCGCGAAGTTCCGGGTTCCCGTTTCCCGCGGGATACTGATGGATCGGTGTTTTCGCCGCGGAAACCAGCTCTTCGATCAGCTCTTTCGGAGGTTCGAAGCCCGGAATTCCCTGCGCGCAGTTGATTCCGCCGTTCTTTTTTACAAGATTGCTCATAAAACTTATGAGCGAACCGTCAGGCCTTTTCATGACTTAACCGAAAATGTATGCAAGAATGAGTGACGCCGTCGCAACAAGACCTTCGACGTGCGTTCTTTCGTAGCCGTGGCTTGCATTGACACCCTGGCCGATAAGCGCGACTCTCGTATCGCTGCATGAGCGCAGGAGAGCCGAACCGTCTGAGCCGTAGAACGGGAAAACATCGGTCTTGTAAGCGATTTTGTTCTTCTCGGCAAGATCGATGAGTGCGTTCGTCAGATCGTAGTTGTAAGGACCGGACGAATCTTTCGCACAGATACTGACGCATTTTTCGCTTCCAGCCGTTTCGCCGCCGACTACACCCATATCAACAACGATGAGGTCGTCGCCCTGCGGAGTAGCTGCGATACCCTGCCCCGTTTCTTCGGTAACATTGAAGAAAAAGGAAACTCTGCTTTTGAGTTTGCTTTCATTTTTCTTAATAATATCAGCAAGATAAACAAATATTCCGGCAGAAGCCTTGTCATCCAGATGACGCGAATTGACATAACCGTCAACATATCTGAAGCCGCAGTCCAACGAAACAAAATCACCTACAGAGATAAAATCGCTCAGTTTTTCACCTTTTTTGAGCGTAAGATCTACTCTGAGCGAGCAGTTCTCAAAATCGGGAACCATCTCTTTCAACTTTGAATTTACGTGAACAGCAGGATTGTCGGGAAGGAAAGTCGAGATATATTCTTTCCCTTTGCGGGTGTGGATCGTGCAGACCTCACCGATTATGTAAAGAGCCGGATAACCGCCTACAGTCGCGATCTTCACGATGTTATCATCATCATCTATCGAAGTGACGATAGCACCCAGCGCATCGACGTGAGCTGCGAAAAATGTTCCCGGCTTATCCTGCGGACCGAAAGAATAAATCACCGCGCCTTTTTTGGTCACAGTGTATGAAATCCCCTTCTTTTCGGCATTTTCTGCGAGAAAATCCTTCACTTTGCCTGTAAAACCGGTCGGCGACGGGATCTTCACGAGTTTTTCTATCGATTCGACTATCCTGTCACCTTTGATCTCATTGAGCATTTTCATTTTTTCCCTCCGAATTGTTCTCAATATGCTTCCAAATATAATCTGCCACTATCCTGTTTCCCTTTTCGTTCCAGTGAATGTCATTCTTTATAAAAATCGAAGAAATCTCTTCTGGGGACATCGATTCAAAAGTATCGAAAAGTGAAATAAAATCGATATGATACTTATCAGTATACTCTTTCCAGATCTCATGCTGCATCCGGCCGTTTTTGTTCAAAGCCTGAATTTCCCACGGCCATACGCCGATGTGGAGTTTTATCCCTTTCTCTTCGCAGAGTTTTCTGATCAGATCGATGTGTTTCTTTGCCGATGCGATACCCTTTTCGCCGTAAAGTTTCATTGCGCTTTCGTCAAAAGTCCAGCGCGGCTTCAGATTGTAGAAATTTCCGAGCCCGCCCCAGACCGGCGCATGTTCGTGGTAAGGATTTATCTGCATAGCGAAATAATCGGTTTTTGTGCTCCGGTAAATGTATGAACCTTTGATAAAAAAGTTGTCGAGCTGCTGCCATTTCAGCTCCGACTGAGAAAATTCCTTCGGCACGAAATAGTCGTAGACGACTTCATCGATAATGTCGGAAATATCAATAAAAACATAGAGTTCGTCAATTTCGAGCCCCATTTCAAGAAAATGTTTCAGCTTGAGGTAATAGATTTTCGGCGAATAGCTTATGACCGCCGCGTTAAGAAGCTCGACACCCTGCTTTTTGAAGTGTTCCGACAAAATCCCGGGAACAGTCTGAGGCCACGGATAACCGACACCTTCCATGAAACTGTCGCCTAAGATCATGATGCGCTTTCCGCTTTTCTTCAGCGGAACTTCACGGTTTATCTCGTCAACGAAACCGAGTGAGTTCGTATAAACCTGATAGAAGGAAACTCCGTCGCTTTTCCACGAAGTCTTTTCATTGGCCATAGCCTTGAGTCCGTGGTGATAGAAGTTGTCTGAGACCCTGAACGGATCGGCACGGTTGAAAAGCATCGCCGCGACCGAATCAAAAAGAGCGACAAGAAAAAGAATAACGACGAAATTTATTCCGATGACCTTGAATGCAGTTCCTTTAAAAAACCGCTTCAGGATCAAAAAAAGCCCGAGAAAAAGAAGGGCTATATAAAAAACAGGCGTTCCTACAACAAACATGGCGCGATTTTAATCCCCCTAATAAAAAACACCAGAAAAAATCTTAAAAATATCAATCATTTCAAACAAACCGTTCCCCTACTTCTTTTCAAGGAATTTCGGTCTGAAAATTATGCAGATCGAAGGAAGAAGAATAATCGAGCCGACAAGACATACCGCTATACTGAGAACGATCAATGCACCGAAATAACGTATCGGAAGGAACGAGCTGAAAAGAAGGATCACGAAGCCGACCATTACGCTGACTGCGTTGAAAATGATTCCGCGGCCTGTTGTCTGAAGCGTGTGGCGGACTGCTTCGGTCGTGTCTGCGTGCTTCTGCATTTCGATTTTGTAGCGCCACAGAAAGTGGATCGTGTAGTCGACACCTACTCCGATAACTATCGACGAAATAAGCGCCGTCGCGATGTCAAGCGTGACGCCTGTGAATCCCATGACTCCGAACATGAGAACGAGCGAAACTCCGAGCGGAACGCCAGCGATGATCCCCGCAACGATCGATTTGAAAAGGATCATGACGAGCAGAGAAACCGAAACAAAAGAAAGTATGAGAGAGATCACCTGGCCGTCGATAACGCTGTCGATAAGATCTTTGAACATTACGCCGGGACCGGTGATTTTCGAAAAAACGGGCTCGTTTTCGATCAGTTTTTCAGTGTCGAGAACAACTCTTTTTATCGTTTCGCTGCTTTCGCTTTTTAACTGGACGATTATCTGAGCCTGCGTGAAATCGCTGTTGACCAGTTTGGTAAGCTCGTCGGGATCAGCCATTTCGTTGTATTTCGTAAGGAAGAAATCGACTGCGTTTTTCGTTTCGGGAATTTCGCCGAAACCCTTTTCGCCAGGCTGGTAAGCTCCTTTCGTTACGAGTTTTATAAGTTTTGCGATCGAAAGCGTGTTTCCGACATTAGGGTTTTTGTTGATCGTCTGCTCGACTTCATCAATTTTTTTAAGCACTTTCGGATCTTTGATGTCAGCTTTGATGTTGACGCTGATTATCTGCGAACCGCCGAAATTGTCGTTGATAAGCTGGGATGCGATCTGCGCCGGATGCCCTTTCGGATAGTAGCTTGCGAGGTTTGAATCGACAACGATTTTCGGAATCCCGAATGCCATTGCAGCCGTTAAAACAATGCTTGAAACAAGAAGCGCTTTCGGATGTTTAGAAACAAATTCTGCAATATTTACAAGGAGTTTTTCTGTTGCAGGACGTTTTTCCTTGTTTATCACGGGAGTCGGGACCTTCATCATTGAAAGAACAGCCGGAATAAAGAAAATGCTTGCCGCGAGCGCAAAAGTGATTCCGGTCGAAGAAAGGATACCGAGCTGAGCCGCAGGAACGACCGTGTGGGTCATAAGGCAGAGCATTCCGGCAATCGTCGTAACACCGGTGAGAAGTACCGGAACCGACATGTCTGCATAAACCTCTTTCGCCAGTTCTTCCGCACTTTTTTTGCCCTGAGCTTCCATGTTGTGAAGCTGATAACGGCTGATTATGTGGATTCCGTAACCGTTTGCAATCGCAATCAGAATTACCGGCAGAATTATCGTTACAGTCGTCATTTTCCAGCCGAGAAGCGGCACAAGCCCCATCGAAACGACTATCGACATTATTACGACAGAAAACGGCAGAATAACGCCGCGGAGCTGCTTGAAACTTACAAAAAGAATGCCGAGCATGATGAGAAGTCCGAGCGGCATGAAAACCATCATGTCTTTCGGAACGTCTTCGGAAATGTGTTCTTTTATTACGGGAAGACCGCCCAGAGTGACCTTTCCGGGACCTTCGACTTTTGCGACTGCTTCGCGGATATTCTTAGTGATTTCAAGACCTTTCCCGTTATTTTTCATTCTGACAAGGACTGTCGCCGCAGTAAAATCGTCGTTTATCAGAGTACGCATGACCATGTCGTTTCCTTTGAGCATCTTCCGAAGCTCCTCTCTCTGCGCCAGCTCTTCAGGAGTCCCCTCTTTCGGCTTTTCGTCGGCGAAAGGATCGTCGTCAACCATCGGGATCGAATTGATTTTTTCAATATCCGGCACATCTTTAAGTACCGAAGCGATCGCGTTTATCTGCTCAAGAACCGCCGGACGAAGCACATCCTTGTCCTCGACAACGACGAAAACGATCTCCATTCCGCCGAACTTCTCTTCAAGCTCCTTGAGGTGGACTCTGAGATGGTCAGGCAGCATGTTTTCAACATCGGGATCGACGGAACTGTCTTTCAGCGGGATCGCCATTATCAAAGTTACGACAATAAAAATCGCGATGATCAGACCACGGAATTTTATAAGCCCTTCAGCAAAATTTTTCATAAAAACCTCTGTCTAAAGTAACAACAACATTTTCGGACGCTTTTTACCGAAGCTCGGTTACAAATTCAAGTAAATCTTGCATAACTGAAGAAGTTTAATATTATTTTGCGGCGAAGATAAAAACTGTATTGGAGGGTTTCATGGAAAAGATCGTAATTGCAAACGATTCGACTCTCGAAAATGTGCGTCTGAATTTCAGGCATATTCTGCCGAAAAGCGGGGAAATCGAAGCGAAACGGGACAGTTTCAAACCTCTCGAGACCCTCTCAGGACACACTCCGGAAAATTTCTTTCCGTCGGCTCTCACTTCATTGTCAGCCGCTGAAGCTCTCAAGACACTGAACGGAAAAGACGAACTCGAACTTTTTTTCACGCTGCTTCTCTCCGATCCTTCGGAATACGGGCTTTTTGAAAAGCTCAGGAGCGCATCTTCTTCGATCAGCAAGGAAAACTATCTGAATTTATTAGTATTTTTATTGATAAAAACCGGTTTTGCGAATGATGATATAATTGATGAAATAAAGAAGAATCTGACTGTATCCGATCCTGTCACGGATCTCGTTCTTTCGTTTTACGACAAATCTCCGCACGAAACAGCCGATACCGGCTCGATGGAATCGCTCTGCGCCTCGTTTTTTGAAGCGGTCAAAGCTGAAAAATCGGGAGATTACGGCAAAGCGTTCTCTATGATGCTCAAGGTTTTTGAAGAATCGGATCTTCATCCTTTCATTTTCGAGATCCTGAAATTCTACATCATGCAGTACAGCGGCATTTCACCGGAAAATATCGCCGAATTCACAAAAAAAGCGACCGAAAGTTCGCTTGCCGTCTCGTTTACGACGGTAAAATTCGTCGAATTCTGCTACTATTACAAGAACAATATCGAAGAAAAAATCGAAGAGACCGTTTCGGTACTTGCCGAGAACACCGACTCAGTTTTCATCCTGAACATAATCGCCCCCGTTCTTTACAAATACAAAAAGTGGGATCTCGTCGGAAAATTCTACAAACTCTCTTCCAAAAAAGCGATCGGTGCTGAAAAGACGATGTATCTCGAGCTTCTCGCAGACATCTATGAGCACAAACTGGAACTACCTGATTTTGCTGCTGAAATATACAGAAACATCGCTGAAGAGGATCCTGTGAACTGCACATTTTCGCTGTCAAAGGCCGCCGCGATATACGAAGATAACGGTTCATGGGAAAAACTGGCTTCGCTCTACTCGATGGTTGCCGAAAGAGAAAACAATACCGTAAACCAATCGGCATTCTTCTATAAAACAGGCGAGATATTCAAAAACAGGCTGAACGACAAAATCAAGGCAGCCGAATACTTTGAAAAAAGCATCGCCGCACGCTATTCGTTCGAAACCGCGAGAGCTTTGACCGAGCTCTGTCTTGAAGCAAAGAACTACGGACGCTACACGGAACTGCTCGAATACGAATTCAAAAACGCTTCCGAAGAGACCGGCAGAATAAAGATCCTCGAAAAACTCGCCGACTGCTGTATAAACTGCACTGGCGACCTCGGGAAAGCTGAAGGTTATCTTCTGCAGATCCTTGATATTGCTCCGAAAAATCTCGATGCAGTCAAAAAATTGGGAAAAATTTACTATCAGACGGAGGAGTGGGAAAAACTCACGGAAACCAACTTCAAAGAAATCGATATTTCAAAAGATATCGCCGAAATCGCCAATCTTTACTACAAAAACGGAGTCATTTTTTACGAAAACATCAAAGATCTGACACGTGCCACCGAATGTTTCCGTGAACTTCTGGAAATAGAGCCGGAACATCTGCCGACTCTCCTTTACCTTGAAAGAATCTTCACAAAGACAAAAGATGCCGCAGGAACCAATCTTGTGGTTTCACAGATCTCAGACATGAACAGATCCGAAAAATCAAAGATCGGACTTTCCTACCTCACGAAGTCGGCAATGATGATGCGCGACAGCGGCAAAACAAAAAAAGCAAACGAAATATTTTCAGAAATACTCAAACTCTACCCTGAAAACATAACCGCAAAAGAAAATCTGAGGATGTCGGAGGGCAAGGCAGACTTCACGAATATTGAAACAGAGTCGATCGATTATAACGAATATAATTTTGAGTTGTTTATAGAGTATATAAAACAAAGCAATTCATCTTTCATGACTGACGAGATACTCAAGCGTGAAGGGTCATCGTTCTGGAAAGAACTTTACTTTTTATACAAAGAAGGAACTTTTGAAAAATCGGAGACCTCTTATTCAGACAAAGAAAAATTTGTTCTTTCTCTTCTCGAAAAAGATTTCTCAATAGATATCCTGACTAAAAATTCCACAAAGAAAACAGCTTTGATGTTCTTAGTCGGCGAGTACATAAAAGCCGGATTTTTTGAAGGTATTTCGATTATATTGGACTACTACCTGAAATTCGAACCAAAAAACAAGCGGAAAATCTGGTCTTTATTCTTTAAAGGATGTGAAAATCCGACTCTCGCCGATGATCTCGAAGAACTGTTCATGACCGTTCAGGACAAACAGACATTCTGCATCCTCAGAGAAATCCTGGAACACATATACATCGGAAACAAAGACTTCAGCACACTCCTTTTCATCAGAAATATCGCTCTTCAGAAAATTGAAGACAACAAAGAAAATGCCGCTTCATCGATGAGACCATCTCTCTGGCAGGAGAAGACATCGCTCCGGACAAACTTATGGATTTATACATAGACCGTATTAAATTTACTGATTACGAAAATCTGGATGAATTTCTGAAAATTTACGAACCTACTCTTTCAGAAATAGGAGCAAACTCAATTCTGATTCCGATCTATGAAAAGAAATGGCTTAAAGAAAAAGAAATCGTTTCAGGCGAAAAACTTCTTGATTTTTATACAGCTAAAAAAGATTGGAAAAAAGCCGAAACAGTCGCAAAAGAGCTTTTCAGCATTGACAAAAGCATTTCTTCTCTTGAACGTTACACATCAATTTTAAAAGAATCCGGCAATAACGATTCCGCACTTGAAATCATAAAAACGGAACTTGCGTCGGCTACGGAAGAAACCCGGAAAAACAGGCTCAAAGAGATGCTTTTCGAACTTCTTACCGAAACCGGAAATATTGAAGAAGCTGCCGAATTTTTTGAAAATTCTCCGCAGGAAAAGGCGAAAACCGAAGAAAAGATCAGAGAATATATCGAGGCCGGGAACTTTGAAGCGGCAGAAAAGGCGACCAACACCTTCATCTCAGACAACTTTGAAAGAAACATCCTCTTTTCTCTTTCGGCAAAAAAACAGAATGATGCTGAAAAAGAAAATTCCATACTCAAACCGATCATCTTTGAAGCTCTCTCCAGAAAAGACACATATACTTTAAACCGCCTTTCAGAACTCAATCAAGACAAAAGGCAGTTCGCCCTTTTCCTCAGAAAAGCACTTGAATTTATTGGAGAAAACAGCGAAAGACCGACAGAACCGTTCCCCAATTTTTTTGCCCTTGAAAAAGAAAAGATATGTGAATTTGCCGGATTTAATGAAAAAGACGAATTTTTAAGAGAATTTGTCCAGATCATTTCTTCGATACCTAACAAAACGAAAATAACAGCAAAACCTCTTCATACCAACAAGCACAGAATTCTGACGCAACTCATTGAATACATTAAACTTTCGTGCAATTTTGACGAGCTTGAAGGTTTGTGGGACGAAGAAAGTCAGACTCCGGTAAAAGCGGTTATTTCACAGGTCCCCTACATAGTTTTCGGTCCCGATTCGTTACAAACCGACTTCGAAAAACTGAAATTCATGACGCTCCGCGGATCTTTCCTTCTTTCCTGCGGTCTTGAAAACACTTCACCCGAAAAGGCGGAAAAGATCCTGTCAGCGCTTCAATCAGCCGGAAAAGAAAAAGTCAAATTCGTAAAAAGCATCCGCCCGACATTCCAGAACAGAATGCTTGAACTCGTGAGATTCCTTGAAAATACCGATATTTCCGAAATAAGATCGTATCTCGTGAAATTAAATGACGCCTCTCTCTGGCACGCCTTCTATTTTGATCCGGATATTGCAGAAATCAAAGATCAGGCAAAAGCGGAAGATTTTGTCAACCGTTTTTTCTTATAATATTTGTCGTAGCGCGGTCGGCTTGCCTAAACTCTTCCGCCCCTTTTCGGGGAGGAAGTGGCACGAAGTGACGATGGCGGGGTTCGTCATGTTGAGCAATGCGAAACATCTCTCGCCATCTTGAACGAATGTGAAAGATCTCTCAGATTCTTCGCTACGCTCAGAATGACGGTCCCTGAGTTAGTCGAAGGGAGCCCTCAATTTTGCGGTCAAAAATTTTGACCACAAAAAGATTTATTTTACTCACCTACTCCGGCATATATCGCCTGAGTTCAGAAAATTCGTGTTTTTGTCAGCAGTTTTTTCAAAAGAAACAGTTGTATAAAAATTTTTTCAAAAATTTCGGAAAAATTGTTGATTATTTGCTTTAATGTATGTTATCTATCGCTGCTTGAAAAAATATGAGGGGATAAAAATGAAAATCGCACAGCTCACAATGAAAGATGTAAAACTCATGGATTCTGAAATCCATAAAATGCGTGGATTTATCGGAAATATGTTCGAAAAATACGACCTTATTCACAATCACGGTCAAAACGGCTTTATTTACCGCTATCCGCTTATTCAGTTCAAGACAGTTGACAAAAGCCCGATAATCCTGGCAATCGGAGATGAAGCAATAAGAGTTTTTGGTGAAATATTTATGACGCTCGACCATCTTGACATCGAAGGAAAATATATTCCGATAAATGAAAAGGAACTCTCCGTCGCCGACTATCCGTTCGGAATAACAGATTCCCTGGTTGAATATGAATTCATTCATCCGTGGATTGCGCTTAACCAAGAAAATTATAAAAAATATCAAGCACTTGAGACTGTAAAAGAGAAAAAGGATATGCTTGCGAAAATGCTTGTCGGCAACCTGCTTTCCATGTCAAAAGGGCTCAGCTATACCGTTCCGGCAAGAATCGAAGCTGAAACGACGCTCAATTCAATCAAAACCACACTCAAGAGAGTTGAAGTAATCGGATTTATAGGCTCTTTCAGAACAAATTTTGAAATTCCAGACTTTTTCGGCATCGGCAAAAGCGTAAGCCGCGGCTTCGGAACTGTATGCAGGATTAAAAAGTAAAAAAGGAGATTGGCATGAACGCTGAAACTGCTTTGCAAAGAATAAAACAAGGCGAAGGAATCACACAGGAATTCAAACGCTGCGGAGGAAAAATAGAAAACGATGTCCTCCAGAGTGTCTGTGCGTTTTTGAACCGTTTCGGAGGCGACATTTTCCTCGGCGTACTTGACGACGGAACAATCGAAGGTGTTTCCGAACAGGCTGCACCGGAACTGATCCGCAACCTCAACAATCTTCTGAATAACGAAAATCTCTTTTCACCGACGTGCGTAGTGGCTAGCGATATTATAAAGATCAATGACAAAACTATAATCTGCGTCCATGTCGCCTCAAGTTCGACGCTTCACACCTTTAAAGGGAAATTTTATGACAGGACCGGCGATATCGATATCATCATAAAAAACGATGCCATCGCCGCAGCCTATATCAGAAAGAAAAATATTTTTACCGAAAGGAAAGTCTTCCCCTACCTACGCCTCGAACACATGAATCCGGATGTAATCGAACATGCAAGAAAGCTTGCCGCCGCGGGGAATCCCGATCATCCGTGGAAAAACATGACTCACGAAGAAATATTGCGGAGTGCAGGACTTTTCGGACACGACTATGAAACAGAAAAAGACGGTCTGACACTTGCAGCCGGCGTTCTCTTCGGTCGCAACGATGTCATCCGTGATTTGTGTCCGAACTATTGGACTGATGCCCTTTGCCGCAAAGTCGATAAAATCCGTTACGACGACAGGGAAATAATCGAAACCAACCTGATTGACAGCGTCGGACTGCTCCTTGACTTTGCCCGCAAGCACACAAACGACAAGTTCTATCTTAACGAAAACGGCCAGCGCGAAAGCCTGAGAACGAACATCTGCCGTGAAATGATCGTAAACTGCCTGATTCACAGGGAATTTACCGATGCGCGTATTTCACGCTTCATCATAGAAAAAGATAAAATGTACACGGAAAACGCCTGCATTCCTCAATATCCCGGCGAAATCACGCCGGACAATCTTGATCCGCGTCCGCGTAATCCGCTTATTGCGAAGGTATTCCGTGAAATTCACTTTTCCGACCAGCTTGGAAGCGGCATGAGACGGCTTTATCACGATGTTCCGCTCTATTCAGGATTTGCAAAGCCACAGTTTCTGGACGGCAACGTCTTCCGCCTGATAGTTCCGCTTAACGACGAAGTTCCCTCAGCAAGCGAGATGGACTTCCCTCAAAAAGAGGAAACTGCCCAGAAAACTGTGGAGAAAACTACCCAAGAAAATGAAAAAACTAGGGTAGAAAATGAAAAAACTAGGGTAGAAAATGAAAAAACTAGGGTGGAAAATGAAAAAACTAGGGTAGAAAACGAAAAAACTAGGGTGAAAATATTAAATCTGATGAGAGAAAATCCGTATATAACATCCGATGAAATAGCAAAAGCTCTTTCTATTACTAAAAAAGGTGTAGAGTGGCAGCTGAAAAAACTTCGTGATGAAAATACTATCCGCCATGTTGGTTCAACCAAAGGCGGTCACTGGGAAATCGTGGATGACGGGGAACAACAAAAATAAGGAGAAAAAATATGGCAAACAAAAAAACAGAACCTATAACAAAAATAGAATTTAATCGTTCGGAAAATATTTTTATAAATTCTGGAATTATTGCCCTCGACTATTACTTGGAAAAATTTAAAGAACTTACAGATGTTAAATATTCTCATAATCTTTTTGAAAACAAGCTCGTTGTAGAATCAGAGGATTTGATACCTTTGCTTAAAGATGTTTATTATTTCATGGGCAAAGAAATATATGATACGAGCGGTAAAAAAGCCCGTGAAGATGCTAAAAATGGTAAAGGTCAATACTACTTTATAAAAGAACCCTTTTCAGCCGAACCTTTTCCCAAAATGCAGACATACGGTTTGGCAGCATTGATAACAAATAATGCCACTCCGACAGCAGGCCATAACGGAGAAAAGAAAAAATTGGAAAAAATATATGATGAAGATTTAGATTTTGCAGAAAAAATAGTCGAATTTTTTGCAAAATCTGGAATAAAACGAGAAGGTTTTAAATACGAAAAAAACGAAAATGGTAAAATAAATATAGTCAAAAATGGAAAAATTAAAGGAGAAGTTTATCTTAATGCACCCTACACCAAAACAACCAATATGGATGACATATTTAATGATCCGGCATATTTCCTGCCTGGAGAAGAAAGATGTTCTTTAACTGGAGAAAAATTTCAAAAACTTTGCGATTCTCAATGCTTATCTCCTTTTATTTCAGGTCTGAATAATTTTTGCTCTCATTTAAGTATTAAATCAGGAAGAATCAGCGCAAAAGCTCTTTATTTAAGCAGATTTTCTCCGAAATTTGCATTTTACACGCAACAAGGCAAAGAATCTGTCTATGTTTATATGTTTCAAACAGACAATCTTAACAACTTGAAAAAATTGAGAAGAATCAATTCTCACCTTTACAAGGACGAGCCTTCTTTAGTTGAATGTAACTATTATTCCAACATGAAACTCTATAATTTTGGAGAAGAAAAGGATATATCAAAAGATTGGACTGAACAAAATGATTTTCTTTTTATGCTGATTTACAGTTTTTACAAGAACATTCTGAAGGAGAATATTTTAGATAATTCGAACCGTTCTTCAGAAGATTTTGATCCTTTTGCTGAAATTTATGCTGATATGGAAAAGAAAAATCCAATATCTCTAATTTCTTTCAGAAGTGATGAATTCGCCGGAACTATGCGACCGAAAATCTTTGAAGTAATGAATAACTTCAAATGGTTAGTTCGATTTTTTGCTTTTTTGGAAAATGAAAAAATCAGCATTCTTGATATTATGAAAGGACTTAAATTCATTAAAGAATCAGAAAGAGGAGGTAAAAATTCTTATAGACAAGAACGCTTGTTGCGCAACAAAGTTCTTGGCAAAATAATTAACGGAAAAAGCATTCTCGAAGACATGGAAACACTGTTTTACAACTGTTTCTGCCAGATAATGTCAAACGAAGGAACATGGAGAAGTTATAAAGATTTATTCAACCTTACTTGTATATATGAAAAAGCAATTTTATTCGGAGGAAACGAAAAAATGACAGAAACTTTACAAGCAAAAGCCATCAATCTCGGAAAAAGTATCGGTCAAGGAATACTGAGATATGGCGAAGCAAATGACATCAATGCCAAAAAAAGCAATGCTAAAGCAGGACGCACCTACATTATCTCTCTAAAAAAAGCGCGCACTCTACAGCAATTTTTGGATGAAATAATCAGAATTCAGACAAAATATGAAATTGCGATCGCTAAAGAAATTTTAGAAGAGATAAATCCTCAAAATTTTGTAATGGTAAAACAATTTTGCATTATCTCTGCGCTCAACCAATTAAACACTATAACAAAAGGAGAAAACAACAATGAAAACTAACAGCATCACTATCACCTATCTTTCAAAAGTTTCTTTTGCCAGTCTTAACGGCTCGGACAAAGATGTTGACAACATCAATCCTATAAAAAAAGTAACGCTCGCCAACGGTGAAGAACTCCCCTATGTTTCATCTCAGGCAATAAGACATGCATTAAGAGAAAAATTAGCAGAAATGGGCGAAACTCTTTCTGAAATAACAGAATCAAGCGAAACTAAAGGAGCTCCCAAAACAGCTTGCAATCCATCCGAATATATTGATGATGATTTATTCGGATTTATGGATGCTGCAAAATCAGATACGAACACAAGAACTTCGCCAATCAGAGTCGAATCACTGCTTGCAATCTCCAAATACCAAGGAGATCTCGATTTCGGAACGAATTTTATGGGAAAAGAAAAAGGTATTCAGCCTAACATCTTTGAAACAGAGATTCACTCCGGACTTTACAGAGGAACAATCCTTATTGAACTCGACAGAATCGGATGCGGTGACGGTTTCAACGAAACAAAACCTGAGAAATCTTCAGAAGAAAAAGCCCGCAGGGTAAAAACTTTTATTGATGCATTTGCCAACCTTTGGAGTTCCGGCAGACAAACTCGTTTTCTTGCGGATATTTCACCTAAATTTATCGCAGCAGCTTATATGAAAACAAAGAACCCGATATTTCTCGAATCTGTAAATATTTCTGATGACGGCAAAATTAACATTGAGGAACTAAAAACTGTTACCGAAGACTACTCAGATTTTATTGAAGATTCTGTTTTTGCCGTTCAGAAAAGCGTGTTCTCAAAAGACGAAGATGTAAAAAATCTGAAAGATGGCTGGAACACAATAAAAAGCTGGATTGATGAATATTACAAAGAGGAACAAAATAAATGAACTATCTGATTTTGAAGGTGTGGACACAGACTTCATCTTTCAGAAATCCTGACTTTCAGAATTTTCACAAATCCTACTTGCTGCCACCGCCTACCGCCCTAATCGGCTTTGCAGGTGCAGCGTTGGGATTTTCGCCTAAAAAAAGCCAGGACTTTTTCAATGATAATGAAATAAAATTCGGTATTTACGGAAAATCGGAAGGTTTTGCATCAGATCTTTGGAAATACAACAGCTTCAAAGACAGCAAATCAATAACAAAAGGAATAATAACAAGAGAAATTCACTTTATAAATCAATATCTTATTGTTTATGCTTCTGAAAATGCAGATTTAACAAACCAGTTGAAAACTGCTTTTCTCTATCCGAAATATACTTTAACGCTTGGAACAAGCGATTCTTTAGCCAAAATCAAGCTGATTGATTCATATCGTGAAGCAGAATCTTATGAAGTCGAAAATTGTCTGCTGGAAGGAAACATAATTTCCGAAGTCCTTCTCAATATAGATAAAGACATTCCTTTCAAAATCTATTCGACGAACGAGCCTTTGAGTTATGATCTTCCGACAGAATTTTCTTATGAATCAGATTACGGCATCAGAAGAATAGTTGCAAGAAAGACTTTTTCTTTTGTCCCCCAAAAGATGAAACTGAACATTCCCAAAAACGGCATAGAAGTAGAAGAAAAATTCATCCCGATTTTTTCAATTCACTAATGGTGCAAAATGCTTAAAGATATTCTCGCAAAAACAAATCCCAATCTCTCTTTGATACAACACACAGAGGATGCACTGAATATATGGCATGAACTGAAAGAGCGATACACAGAGACTAATCCATCCGAAGATTTCTGGTATCGCTCTTATATTTCAGTCCTGTTTCACGACATGGGAAAAATTTCAGAGAATTTCCAAAATATGATTCTCAACAAAAATTTTGATGAAAACATCCGACATGAATTTTTATCAGGTATGCTTCTTTTTAGGTTGGAGGCAAGGTATTATGCCAACAATCCGGAAAGTTTAGCTGCTCTTTTCAGCCATCACAAAGAATTCAATCATGAAATTTTTTCAAGGGAACAGGCTGAAAAAGAAATAAACCTTCGATCTAATTTAGTCACTGAATTTCTCGAGTTCTGTTATGAAAAGGGATTTAAAAAGCCTTTAAACAACGATGAATGTTCTAAATTTATTTCAGGAACACCATACGCAAAACTTTACGAATATTTCAGCGGATATTTTCTTCTAAGAACCATTGAAGGACGAGACAACAACAGAGAAGATTATATAAAATACAAAGCAATACTCACGATTTCCGACTGGTTGTCATCTGCTTCAAAAACTCTCCCCTCACCTCTCAATTACACAAAAGATGATTTGGCAACAAAAATAATCAGTAAATTAAAACAAGAGAAAAAAGAAGACATTGCCAAAAATTTTGCATTCAGAAAATTTCAGGAAGACAGCCAGGTTAAAGGGAATGTTTTAGCCATAGCACCTACAGGAAGCGGCAAAACTGAAGCCTCCCTGATTTGGGCATCTCAGAAAGATAAGATCGGCAAAATCATATATTTGCTGCCAACAAGAGTCACAAGCAATGCAATATATAAAAGAATAACTGAATATTTCGGAACTGAAAATACTGCATTAGTACATTCTTCTGCATTCTTATTTCAAAAAGAATTTAATGAAAATTACACTTCAAAAGACTATCTGCTTGATAAAATTTTCTTTAAAAACATCAGCATAGGCACGGTAGATCAAATACTAACTATGGGATTCAATTTGGGATTTTGGGAAGCAAAGACATTCAACATGTCAAACAGCCGTGTAATTATTGATGAAATTCACTTCTACACGCCATACACTCTGGGTCTTATAATTGCGACAATAAAATATTTGATCAAAAACTTTCACACCACTTTTTACATTATGTCTGCCACTATGCCGGAGAAACTGAAAAATCTACTTGCCAAAACATTAGGAGAAAATTTAAAAATAATAAGCGACACAGAATTGCTGGATCAGGCAAGGAATATTTTTGAAGTAAGAGACAATTTTGTTGATGAAATAGATACAGAAATCATCCAGCACCTCAACAACAAAGAAAAGGTTCTGATTATTGTAAACACTGTTGATGAGGCAATCAGATTGTATGAGAAATACATTAATTTTTCCCCTATTTGCTATCATTCCAAGTTCATAAACAAAGACAAAATCGAAAAAGAAAACATTATTTTTGAAAAAGAACAAAGTAATTCACCGGCATTATTGATAACAACCCAAGTCGCCGAAGTTTCCCTGGATATTGATTATGATATTTTGTTCACGGAAAACGCTCCGATAGACGCACTTATACAAAGAGCAGGCAGAGTAAACAGAAAAAGAAAAAAAGTTCATACTAAAATTGTTGTTTGCAAGCATCGGGAGATTTCAGAAAAGTTTGTTTATCCTGTTCCGGAAATTTTATTTAACACTTTTGAAGAACTTAGAAAAAGAAACGGACAAAGAATTTCGGAACAAGAATTAAATACCATAATTGACAAAGTTTATGAAAATGTTGATATCGAAAATCAAGAGGATTTCAAAAAAGGACTGAAAATTTATACCGAGATACAAAACGAGCGGCTACACCAAATATTCGATAACAATGCAGAAAATGATGAAATTTATACACGGGACGGAATGGATTCTGTTGATATTATCCCCTGGGAATTTATGGAAGAATTAGAAAACTCATCTCCGATAGAAAAGCATAAATACACTGTGTCTGTAAGAAACTGGCAATATAAATCAAGGGAACATAAAAAAGATAAAGACGGATTTGAATATTTGAATGTCGTTTATTCCTTTGAAAGAGGTGTCGAATTTAAGAAAAAACCAAAGACAAGCGATATATTATGACCACTTTAATCTCTCCCTCAGAAATAATTGAATACAACTACTGCCCGAGATTCACATATTTTATGAATGTTCTGGAAATCGGACAGCACGAGGAAAAACGCTACAAAGTCCAGGTCGGGCGCGAAATCCATGAGGAAAAAACCCAGATCAACAAGGATTATCTCCGCAAAAAAATCGGAGCAACCGCAAAAGAGCAGGAAGTCTATCTTTCAAGCGAAAAATACCATCTGAAGGGAATTGTTGACGAAGTTCTTACTTTGAATGACGGAACAATGGCTCCGCTTGACTACAAATTTGCGGAATATTCCGACCATCTTTTTTCGACCTACAAATATCAGTCGCTCTGTTATGCCCTGCTGATAGAGGAAAATTACGGAAAAAAAGTTGATCGCGGATTTTTGGTCTACACCCGCTCAAACAACAAACTTGTCACTCTCGAATTCACTGATGAAGACAGAGCTCAACTAATTGATATAATTAAAGAAATAGTTTTGATTATGAACACGGGATTTTATCCTAAAAAAACCAGAAACACCGCAAGATGCGGCGACTGCACATACAGAAATATTTGCGTGTGAGGAAAAAATGCAGCTTGTAATAAATTCAAAAGGTGGCTACATCAGAAAGCGCGGCGAATGTTTTGAAGTCACTGTCGATGAAAAAAAGAGCGAGATTTCAGCTTCAAAAGTCCAGTCAATCCTGATAACGACAGCTGTTCTGATTTCAACAGACGCGATCCTGCTCGCCTACGAAAACAATATCGACATTGTGTTTCTCGACAAATTCGGCAACCCTTTTTCAAGAATCTGGCACTCGAAATTCGGTTCAACAGCTTTGATAAGAAGACGGCAGCTTGAACTTTCACAATCAAAGGAAGGTGTTGAAATCGTTAAAGAATGGATCTGCGAGAAAATAGAATCACAGATTTCACTGCTTGAAAAACTTGCCCGGACCCGCGAAAACAAGAAAGAGATGATCGAAGCCGCTGTAATCGCAATTTCCGAACAAAAATCAAAGCTTGCAGCCGTCAAAGCTGATTCGACCGACGAAGTGCGCAACACGATCATGGCTTATGAAGGAGCTGCAAGCAGAATATATTTTGAAACTATTGCCGAAATCGTTCCTCCGCAATACAAATTCGACGGAAGAAGCAGGAATCCGGCGCAGGACTACTTCAACGCCTTTTTAAACTACGGTTACGGCATTTTATACGGCAGAGTCGAGAGAGCCTGCGTAATTTCAGGTCTGGATCCCTACTCCGGATTTCTCCACACAGACAACTACGGCAAAAAATCATTTGTATTTGATATTATTGAACTTTTCAGATCTTATGTCGATGAAATAGTTATAAAATTATTCTCAAAAAGGATGGTAAAACAGGAAATGTGCCGCGAAATAAAAAACGGATTCACGCTCGAAAAAGAAGGAAAACAGCTGATTGTCGGCGAATTCAACAAAGAAATGGAAGAAACCATCCGTTACCGCGGACGGAACATAAAAAAATGCAACGTGATAGAATTCGAGTGCCACAGAATAGCCAACAAATTCATAGGAGAAAGCCGCGATGCTGACATGGTTGGTATATGACATATCCGATGACAAAAAGAGAAATAATGTCGTCCGTGCCTGCAAAGATGCCGGGCTTTACCGCGTTCAGAAGAGCGTTTTTCTTGGCGACATCGAACGCAACCGACTTGATGAACTTTACTTAAAATGTGCGGATATTATTGATAAAAACATTGATTCACTCTACATTTTCCCTATGTGCAAAGATGATTTTCAGCGCGTCAAAACCGCAGGAAACGCCTTTGACAAAAAGTTGGTAAGTGACGAAATTCTTTCAATGTTTTTTTAAGGCACGCTCTTTGACAACTGAGTAACAGAAGTTGACTGAATCTGGTGTTTTTATAGCCACTTTCAACCAAATTCAGGACAACAGCCTGAAATTACTAAAAAATTCAAACGCAAAAACCTGTAAAGCAGCACAAAAAAACTTGATTTCAACAAGATTTTTGCTAAAAAAGAGCGTTTTTTCGTTCATCAAAAACCGAGCTAAGCACTTAATATCATTTCATATATTAAGAAAGATTGGTTATTAGGCTAAATCCAAAAAAATAAGGGTTGAAACATACCGGTTTTATTCTGTCAGCGGCTTCTTCCGGCGGTTATTAGGCTAAATCCAAAAAAATAAGGGTTGAAACCGCCGTCTATTGCAGATTGCATCCGCATATAAGCTTGTTATTAGGCTAAATCCAAAAAAATAAGGGTTGAAACGGTGTTCCGACGTTCGACCGGATTACACTTTCGGACAGTTATTAGGCTAAATCCAAAAAAATAAGGGTTGAAACTTGCCGGGATTTTTGGCGCGGCAGCGGGCGGGATAGTTATTAGGCTAAATCCAAAAAAATAAGGGTTGAAACCCTCTTCCGGCGCTTCCGGCATTTTCGGCGGTTCCGGTGTTATTAGGCTAAATCCAAAAAAATAAGGGTTGAAACACACACCAAACAGGCGTTGCAAACATTCTAATTCTGTTATTAGGCTAAATCCAAAAAAATAAGGGTTGAAACCAAGATCATCTCTGACGTTGAAGTTCTGCATGGATCCGGTTATTAGGCTAAATCCAAAAAAATAAGGGTTGAAACTATAGGGTGGGGCAGAGTTCCTTTTTTACGAATTTGTTATTAGGCTAAATCCAAAAAAATAAGGGTTGAAACTGAAATTGACCAGCTTCTTAAAGAGTGCGACAAGATAGTTATTAGGCTAAATCCAAAAAAATAAGGGTTGAAACTTGTTTTTCCGAGCGTGTAAGCCGCTCCGATCATGCTGGTTATTAGGCTAAATCCAAAAAAATAAGGGTTGAAACTGCCTGCTGCAATTTTGGAAGAATTTTGCATCCCAGGTTATTAGGCTAAATCCAAAAAAATAAGGGTTGAAACACGATGCAAAGCGGAGCCTCTGAGCGCGAAGCATAGTTATTAGGCTAAATCCAAAAAAATAAGGGTTGAAACTATTCTGGAGAACGGCAGCAAGAAGCGGCAGGCCGCGTTATTAGGCTAAATCCAAAAAAATAAGGGTTGAAACTTGTTTTTATGCAATTTTTTCCTATTAACAATTTCTTGTTATTAGGCTAAATCCAAAAAAATAAGGGTTGAAACATCGGATCGATATTGGAAATCTGCGGAATCATTAGACCTGTTGAATATCTAAATCCAAAAAAATAAGGATTGAAACCGCATTGTGTGAGTTCCGATTTTGATTTTGAGTCCGGATGATTAGGATAAATCCATGAAAACAAGGTTACAGCCGTTGCACAAAATCCCCTTTCTTATGTCAACAGCGCAACCATCTAATTTTATTGAATGATTTTGAAATTTTGATGTTAGACAATGTTGAGTCTGAGAATGAGGAAATGCGAGTGGTGTTTGCGGAAAAACTTATTTTATCGAGCGTATTTTTACGAATTGATTTTGGTTGTGTTTATGGCAAATTCTATTTCGCTTGTTTTTGGCAGAACATTACTCAGCTCATAAGTTGAAATCCCCACAGGTTCACTGCTTTTTTCCAAAGTCCACTGCACAACAAGATCGTTTTTCTCTCTGCAAATCAAGAGACCGATTGTGTCTTTGTCGCTGATATCCTTGATGAGATGATCTACCGCACTGCAGTAAAAATTCAGTTTGCTGACAAATTCAGGCTCGAACTTAACCACTTTCAGTTCAACAACAATATAGCGGCGGAGCTTGAGATTATAAAACAGCAGATCGCATTCATATTTGTCACCGTTGACAACAAAAGGAACGTGGCTTCCCACAAAAGCGAATCCTTTTCCAAGTTCAAGAAGAAATTTCGTCAAGTTGTCTTCCAACGCTTTATGCAGGTCTTTTTCTTCGTAATTCTCTCTCAAAGTCAGAAAATCCAGTTTATATGTATCTTTCAGAATCTGTTTCACACATTCACTCTCTTCTTTCGGCATTGTCAAAATGAAATTGTTCAAGGTATTTCCGTGCGTCTCAAAAAGTTTTGTTTTCATCATATTAACAAGAGTTGAGCGGCTCCAGCCGTTTTCCTTAGTCTTTTCAATAAAAAACAATGCTTCTTCTACCGTTTTTGCACGGGTGAATATTTCAACATGATGCCGCCACGGAATCACAAAAAGTGATTTTTCAAATTCGTCACCAAGCTGGTGACTTATTCCAGATTCGTCACCAAGCTGGTGCAATTTTTCCGAATAGAAGAGATAAAACCGCTTCATGTATTTAAGATTTGTTTCAGAAAAACCTTGCGTATCAGGGAAGTCCGAACGCAAATCACGACTCAGATTTTCAAAAAAATGACTCCCGTATTTTACATCCAGATTTTTACTGCAGATATCTTTGCCGATATTCCAATACAGCATAAGCATTTCCTCGTTTACAGCGATGGATGCCTTGATTTGAGCTGAACGAATCTCATGCTTTAATTGAACAATCCAATCTTTGTACTCTTTATTTTCAGCAGCAGGAAAGGCTTTTTTGTCACCCATTTTTTCTCCTCAAAAAACAAAAACTCGAATATACTAATAAATATTTTTGAAAATTAAAGAAAAATTTATTGATAATTTTTCAAATATAATCACAATATAAATGTTGAAAACTTATTTTTGGTCTTTGGATATGGAAAACGAAATAGTAATTCACAATGAAAATCAACCCCAACTCGACATCGAAAGCAAAATTTTAGTTATTCGCGGACAACAGGTGATGCTTGATCGAGACTTAGCTGAACTTTACGGGGTCGAGACGAAAAGGCTTAATGAGCAAGTCCGCAGAAACATTGCAAGGTTTCCCGAGCACTTTATGTTCCAACTTACAAAAGAAGAAACTTTGTTGATTGACTCACGTTCAAAGTCGCAAATTGCGACTTTGAACGCAAAAGGAAATCTTCGAGGAACAAATGTCAAAAAACTTCCTTATGCTTTTACAGAGCAGGGTGTGGCAATGCTTTCAGCAGTTCTGAAAAGCGATACAGCCATTCAGACAAGTATCATGATCATGGAAGCTTTTGTCACTCTACGTCATTTTTTACAAAACAATTACAAACTTTTTGCTGAAATCGATTCAATCAAGAAGCATCAGTTGGAACACGACATTCATTTGATCGAATCAGACAAACGCATTGACGAGCTTTTTGACAAAATGGAGAGATACAAAATCAAGGATAAGCAGGGAATCTTCTTCCAAGGACAGATTTTCGATGCTTATGCAAAATTCGAGTCTTTTATTGCTGAAGCGGAAAAAGAGATCGTTCTGATTGACAACTATGTTGATTTAACTGTTCTGGAACGCTTTGCGAAAAAGAAAAACGGTGTAAAAGTCACGATTTACACTTGTCCCAAAACTAAAATCACATCTCTCGACATCCAGAAATTCAATGAACAATATCCAGTGCTTGAACTAAGAAATACAGAAAAAATCCATGACCGCTTTTTGATAATTGACAACAAAATCCTTTACCATATCGGAGCATCAATCAAAGATTTAGGCAAAAAATGCTTCGGATTCGAAATCTTGGATTCATCGTGGATTCAAGAAATTATAAAAAATTTATAACCATCTAATTTTATTGACTAATTCCAAAATTCGAAATCATCTTCCCTGTCACAGACTCGGCGCAGTTAAGGATATCTTTCACTTTGCCCTGGAAAACGACGTTCCCCCCTTCTTCGCCGCGTCCCGGACCGAGATCGATGATGTAGTCGGCGCTTGCGATAATCTGGCTTCTGTGCTCGGCAAGGATCACGGTGTGGCCAGCAACGTTCAGAGTTTTAAAGATTTCAAGCAGTTTTTCGACATCGGCGAAATGCAGGCCTCTGCTTGGTTCATCGAAGATAAATATCGATTTTTCCTTACTCTTTTCAGTAGCCGCAGCAAAACTTCTGCCGAAATAGAGTCTCAGAAGTTCGCCTGAAGAGAGGCTTGAAACGCTTTGCGTCAGCTTGATGTAGCCAAGGCCGCATTTATCAAGAATGTTCAATATTTTCGAGATGCTGGGATCGTCTTCAAAAAATTCAGCCGCATCCCTGATCTCCATATCGAGGATCTCCGCGATATTTTTATCTTTGTATTTGAATTCTAGGATATTCGGCACGTATCCCGTTCCGCCGCAGTCGGCGCAGAAGTGTTCGACATTTCCCAAAAAATCCATCGAAACCGAGTTTCTCCCCTGCCCTTTGCAGGTTTTGCAGATATCGTTTTTCGTGATCTTGAACGATTTTCCGAATTTCTTCTTTATCTTGTCAAAGCACTCTGCAAAAGATGCAACGTTTGATGATGCAACGGAAATGTTTTCAGTGCTTTTTTCGTCGTAAAAAACAGGGATATCCTTAATATTTTCGGCAAGATACTTTATCAAAGTGGTTTTTCCGCTTCCCGAAAGTCCTGAAATGACCGTGGTTTTTCCAAGCGGGATCGAAACCGAGATATTTTTGAGATTGTTTCTCGAAATGTTTGAAACAGTAAGAATTTCTGAAAAATCGCAATCCTTCAAAACAGGCTTGAAGTTGAGTGTCTTTGCAGTCCATGAGTCAGATTTAATCAAGGACTCGACGTTTCCTTCAAAAACGATTTTTCCGCCAGCACTTCCGCTTCCGGGGCCGCATTCGATTATGTTGTCGGCATATTTTATTATTTCGGGAACGTGCTCGACCGCAACCACGGTGTTTCCCTTCTCCACGATTTCCCTCAGAAGTTTCGCCATGTTTTCGCATTCAAGCGGATGAAGTCCGCGGCTCGGCTCGTCGATCACATAAATCAGGTTCTGCAAGTTGTCAGCCGCGCTTTTTACAAGTCTGAGTCTCTCCCTCTCGCCCGTCGAAAGCGTTGAAGCGGCTCGGGAGAGCGTAAGGTGGCCGATCCCAAGAGAAATGATCTTATTAACTTTTTCAGCGATCTCAGCCTTTATTTTAAGGAAAATCTCTTCATCGGTCTTGTCTTCAAAAGTTATCGTTTCAAGGATCTTTCCGATCTCGGAAACCGGTTTTTCACAGAATTCGTCGATCGACATTCCTGCAACTCGGACACTTAGAAGCTCTTTTTTCAGGCGTTTTCCATTACATTCAGGGCAAACGGTTTTACCCATGAGATTCCGCAGTTCTTCTTCATTTTTATTGCCAAAAGACCTGTAAAATTCATCAGTTATGAGATTTGCAAAACCTATCCACTTTCCTTTGAAACTGTGCGTTCCTTCGACATTTCCCCGTTTGTATTCCCAGTTCACATCGAAAACATCTTCTCCCGCGCCGAACATCGCGATATCGAATTCTTTCTCAGTGAGCTCACTCACCGGCTTTGAAAAATCGATCCCGAGCTTTTTCCCCGCTGCAAAAAGAGTGTGGATGAACTGGCCGTCTTTGTCAGCGTAGAAACGCCCCTGTTTCGTCGCCGCAAGGGCTCCGTCCGCAAAAGAAAGTTCGCGGTTTATCGAAAGTTTTTCAAGATCGCAGCTTAGAATAAAGCCAGTTCCCGAACACTTTCCGCAAGCCCCTTTTTCGGAATTGAAAGAGAAATCCCCCGCCGTGAAAGCACACTTTTCACCGTTTTCAAGCCGTCCTGCACGCGAAAAAAGCATCCGCACGAATTCGTATATCCCGCTGATCGTCCCTACCGTCGAGCGGATCCCCGCGACTGAAAATTTCGCCGAAACGCCGATCCCTGCACGCAGTCCGTCACACTTCGAGACTGAACTCTGGTTTTTGCCGAGAAGAAAAGTCTTTACGTAAGGCGAAACTCCGCTGAGGATAGCCTTGATGCTTTCGACAAAGAGAGTGTCGAAGGCAAGGCTCGTTTTGCCGCTTCCCGAAAGACCGCACACAACATTGAATTTATTGGGTTTTATCTTCAGATCGACATTTTTGAGATTATGCGTTTCGATGCTTTGCAAAATGATTTCTTTAGATAATTCCGCTTCGTAGTTCCCGGCTTTCGCAGCCATTTTTTCAAGCGTAAAACTCTCGTTTTCACCAAAACTGAGAACGTTGTCGGCAAGCCTTAAAAACACAGGATTGTTGTCGCTTGCAAGGACAGTTACACCCGATCCCGCTACACTTTTCAGGATCCCGACGAACTTTTCGATATCGGCAGGATGCAGCCCGGCAGTAGGCTCCTCAAAAATCAGGACCGAATTTTCCTTTATTTTTGAAAGCCAGAGCGCGAGTTTTATCCGCTGCGCTTCTCCGCCCGAAAGCGTCGACGATGGCTGACCGAGAAGCAAGTATCCGATCCCGAGACGGGCCATTATGTCGAGAGTTTTTGTAATTAGCTTATTTTCTTTAAAGAAATCAAGCGCTTGTGAGACCGTAAGATTGAGGACGTCATAAATTGAGAGTCCACCTACTTTGACTTCAAGGACCTCGTCGATGAAGCGTTTTCCATTGCATTTGTCGCAAACAGTCTCAACGCTTCCCATGAATTTCATTCCGGTCTCAATTACGCCGCCACCCTCGCATTTGGGGCATCTTCCCGCTTCTCCGTTGAAAGAAAAATGGGATTTCGAAAAACCGCGTTTTTTGGCTTCCTCAGTTGCGGCAAACAAGTCTCTGATCTTATCGAAAACTCCTGTGTAAGTAGCAGGATTTGATCTGGAAGTGCGCCCAATCGGCGAGCGGTCTATTTTTTCATAAGTTATTGATTTTTCTTCAAGTTTTTTAATATATGAATTAAGGAAATCTTTCTTTTCGACTGACGATCTTCCGCATACGGCATTGAGTTTTCCGCTTATGATCTCAGTTCCGAAATGGAGCCCGGATGCGCCGTTTTCATACTTTTTGAGAGCAAGTGCAGTCGGAGTAGCAAGTGTTTCCGCGTTTTTCAAAAAGTCCTCAACTTTTCCCGAAAAAAGGATATCTCCCCCTTCCGTGCCGCCGCCGGGACCGGTTTCCACGATGTTGTCAGCCATTCTGATGGCATCGATATCGTGCTCTACCGCAATCACCGTGTTTCCGTTGTCGCGGATCTTTATGAGGAGGCTGAGGACATTTTTAAGTTCGCCGCGGCTAAGCCCGATACTCGGCTCGTCAAAAACGAAAGTCGTCCCTTTGAGCGGGCTCGATGCGGCCGAAGCGATCCTTATCCTCTGGATCTCGCTTGAATTGAGTCCGCTTGAATTTTCGGAAAGGGTCAGGTGTCCCAGACCGATGTTTATGAGCTCAAGAATTAACTTATTGATTTCATTTATTATTTTCTGTTCAGCAAGAGTGAGTTCCTTTGCATTTTCAGTGAGGAACCGGACTGTTTCCGAGAGGTTCATATCGCATATTTCGGCAATGTTTTTACCGGCGATTTTTACTGCAAGAGCGGTGTCGTTAAGCCTTGCGCCGCCGCATTTTTTGCACTTTACCGAGCGGACGAAACGGAGGATGTTTGGGTTCCTGTCACGTTTCAGGATCTCTTCCATAACGTTGACGACCCCTTTGTAGTAGCCTTCTTCGCGAGGTTTCGCCGTGATCCCCGTCCATTTCATGCGGCTTTCGAGGGTGTGCTTGCCGAAAGCGACCTTTATTTTTTCGCTGCCGAAAAATATGACGTCAAGCTGCTCTTTCGTGAGGTCGCAAAGCGGCGTATCGACCGAAAAACCGTGAGCGCGGCACACTTCGTCAAGGACATCGAGAGTCACCTGCGAATATATTATGTAGCCGTTCGGCGCGGTTATCTTCAAAGCCCTCTCGCGGATCGACTTTTTCCAGTCAGCGACAATAAGATCTGGGTCGAGAAAATCCTCTACTCCGTTTCCTTTGCACGCCTCGCAGTAACCAAGAGCCGAATTGAATGAAAAAACCGAGCGCGAAATCCCCGCATGACGGGCAAAAAGGACACGCAGAAGGTCGTATATCCCCGAAAAAGTGCCGACAGTTGAAACCGAAGTCGCGACATCGGCCCTCTGGTCAACAGCAAGAGAAGCGTCAAGACCGCAAATCAACTCGGCTGCGGGCTTTTTCGTAACGCCGAAAAACTTCCTCTGCCATGCAGGGAACGACGAAAGATAGAGCCGCTGCGACTCCTTGAAAAGCGTGTTATAGACAAGCGAAGACTTGCCGCTGCCGGAAACTCCGGTCACGACCGTGAATTTTCCCTTTTCAAATTCAACACTTATGTTTTTGAGATTGTTCTCTGTGCAGTTTGTGATTTTTATTGTGTTCATCGCTAAAAAGCTCCTAAAAAACCGCCGGATTATAGCGGAAAAACGCTTGAAAACAAGGATTGAAAAATTTTTCAATGCAAGTATAATTATTGGATTTTTGTCGTTTTGAGGTGTTCCATGTGCAAAAAAGAGGAATTGGAATTTTCAGTTTTTCTTATCCATCAGCTTTCCTATTCGTGGAAGATGATCCCGGCTCAAGTTTACGATATTCTCAATAAAACCGGCATCTTGGATAATTACATCGTCCGCTGTTACGATGTGCTTCACACTATGGGCGAACTATATCTTGTCAACGACATCACCGATTTCGTCAGAGAAAAAGGAGTAGCTGTATGATCGTTTATCACGGATCGAACAAGATAGTAAAAAATCCGGACATCTCTTTTTCCAAACCTTTTCTTGATTTCGGAAAAGGATTTTATGTCACTGATTTTCAGAAACAGGCTGAAAAATGGGCTTCCCGGAAGGCGATGCGATACGGCGGCGAGGGAATCGTAAATTCCTTTGAAATGCAGGATGATCTTTCCGCTTACAAAGTCCTTAAATTCGAAAATGAGGATGAAAACTGGCTTGAATTTGTCTGTGAATGCAGACGCGGTTCGGAAAACTACAAAAATTACGACATAATAGCCGGCAAAGTTGCCAACGACGATGTTTTCAAAACAGTAAACATGTATTTTCAAGGATTTTGGGACAAGCAGCGGGCTCTGGAGGAACTCAGATACAGTAAGGCAAACGACCAGATCTGCATCGTAAATGCGGATGTTCTTGCCGAAATCCTGAAATTCAAAAATTTTTACAAGGTGATTTCCAATGGTTGATCAAGAAAAACTCGCCAAATTTTATAAACAGGAACTCGAAACAAAAATCATCGGCTATCTCGCCGAAAAACTCAGAATAGACTTGCGCAAAGCGATGGATCTTTACTACACTAGCAAACTCAGCACCCAGATAGAACAAGGTTTATACGGGATTGAAAATCTGGATTACAAAAATCTTGCCGAAGATCTGATTGAAAACGAGATCAACAAATCCGATAAAATTCAGAAGTAGGATATTTTATTAGGACACCTAACTGTAAGTCCGTAAAAAAGCAAGGTGTTTTTATTGTCAGGATCGAAAAACAGTTCCAGTTATTCTGACACAGTGCCGACATACTGGACTCCGGCCAGATTCAGCTTTTTACGGATTGCATTAATTTTATTTTCCGGGAACCTCGTTGCAGTCCCTTTCCGAATAACTGCGGCATTTATTCCCCTTTTTACCGCACCGAGTGCTGTCGCAGCAACGCATCCGCATTCGTCAATACCGCAGAGATGAAGCATCTCGTAGCTTTTCTCACGTATAAACTTGTTCAGTTTTCTGCTGGTCAGAGCGTCACCTAAATACTTGTCGAAACAGTAATCCGACACAATATCCAGACCACTGTAGAGCTCTGCACCCTCAGTTCCTGCAATCGAATAGCCGAACAAAAGACGGTTCGTAAATAAATTCTGAATGATGTGGCGGATATAAATAACATCCTGATTTTTATCATGATATTCACGAATCAGATCATTAACTGAAGCAACCAGTCTGGTAGTATCGTAAGAAAAACGCTCTTTCCTTTTCTCCCAAAGATAATCGTTCTGCATATCGATCACAAGCAAAGCGGTTTTCATATTGCCGCCAACAAATTAATTTGTTACTTAACCAGTTCAATTTCTTCGCCTTCTCCGATCACAAGGCGGTTCGGTGAATCAAACTTCTCCGCTCTCTCGCGGTCGAAATACTTGCCGTCCTTAGCCGCGATCACATGATACGGGATATCGTGCTTGGCGCCGACAAGTTTCGCGCACTCAGCCGCTTCGGGAAGATCCATGTTGTAAACGCCGTCACAGCAGTAGAAAGCGTAGTCGAGTTTCTTTTCAGCAAGAGCGGGCATCTGCTGGGTTTTGCTCGTATCGCCCGAAACATAGACGGTTACGCCGTCTGAAAGCGTCAGAATATAGCCGACACATTCCTTAACGTCGTGATTTTTGTTGTATCCCGCCTCAACTGCCTCGATCTTGACATAACCGAGATCGAAACTCTGGTGCTTTCCGTCAGCGAGAGCCTCTTTCCACGTGATGATTCTGAAGCCGCTGTTGCGGTTTTTCACCATGTCAGGATTGTTGTGGTCGTGATGGGCATGAGTGATCAAAACCAAATCAGCCGCTTTATCATAACCTTCTCCGACAAAAGGATCGATGTAGATCACCTTTCCTTCAGCCGTTGTTATGCGCAGACTTGCATGCCCCATGTAAAGAAGTTTCGCCTTAGCGCCTGCCGGCTTGGTTTCATCCGTTTCAGCCACAGGAGACGGATTCTGCTCACCCTTTTGTTCGTTTTTCTCGGCCTGGTTTGATGCCGTTCCCGTGCAGGCAGCGAGAATAAAAGCCAAAAATGCTGACATAATAATTTCTACAATCCTCTTCATCTGTTTCTCCGTTTTAACTCTAATTTTCCTTTCCGACTTTTTCAGTTGCTTTGGAATAAAGCAGAAGAACTATGAAAATCAAGGTCGAATAAGCTGCCGCGTAGCCGTAGCGTTCCTGACGCTGGAATGCCCATTTGTAGGCTTCGCTTATGAGGATTTCAGTCGCGCCGTCAGGTTCGCCGCCCGAAACGAGGTAGATGATGTTGAACATGTTGAATGTCCAGACGCTTCCGAGAATTACTGCCGGAAGAAGCGCGGGTTTGAGAAGCGGCAGGATCACGTGTCTGAACCGCTGAAATCCGTTGGCTCCGTCAACGCTTGCGGCATCTTCAAGATCGTGCGGGATCGCCTGCAGCGCGCCGAGAGCGGTGACCATCATAAACGGAAATCCGAGCCACGTGTTTGTCGTGACATTCGCTGCGAACGAAGTCCAGAAACCGCTGAACCAGCTGACAGGTTCGAGCCCGATTGCTTGCAAGATTCCGTTTATCGCGCCGAACTGACGGTTGAACATTCCTTTCCAGATAAGTGCCGTGATGTAGTTGGGAACCGCCCACGGGATTATGAGAAGCATTCTGTAAACGCCTTTGAGTTTAAGCCACGGCTCACGCAGCATGAGAGCAAGCGCAAGACCTATCGAAACATGCAGGAAAACGTTCACTGCCGTCCAGAGGATCGTGACAAGAAGCGTGAAATAGAACGAAAGCGAATCCGTTATCGGAAAATCTTTCGAAAGGAGGATCGAAATGAAGTTCGTAAAGCCTACGAACTGGTATTCTCCGCTTTTGTGAGCAAAAAACGCGACCGCCGTCCCGACCGCAAACGGAACAAAAACGAGGACTAGCATCGAGAACATCGCCGGGAAAAGATAGAGGTAAGGTGTAGGCGACGACATTAGTTTTTCGAAAAATTTATACTTTTTTATCTGTCTGACGGTGAAAACAAGCCCTGCAATTGCCGCGATGACAAGAATTATGACAAAAACGACCGGGCTTTGCGCTTTCGGAAGCGGTTTTGAGAAGATCTTGAACTGCTGCTGCGCGCTTTCGAGAGCGTTTTCAGGTGTGTCGGCACCGCGCAGGACTTTTCTCAAAGCACCTGCAAGCGGTTCCCAGACCATTCTCATTTTCGGGTTGTTACTCATCGGAACTGAAACTTCGGCCTGTTTTTTGAAAACATTGAGGATTTCGTCAGTTGCGACTTCCTCATCTTCATAAACCGAAGCTGTAGCGACAGACTGTCTGCCGGTTACGGCGCGGACTTTGGCTGCATCGTGCGAAACAAGGAATTTTCCGAATGCCGCAGCACCTTTCTTGTTTGTCGTTTCGTGGTTCGAAACGAGGTAAGCTTCGACCGTGAGGAAGGGTTTCATAACTTCGCCGCTTTCGCTAACTTTCGGCAGAACCGCGACTGAATACGGAACATTTTTATCGATCTCACCTAAAAACCACGGCCCGTTGATTACAAAAGCTGAGTTTCCTTCGTTGAAAAGCTGCGTTACAAGCGCGGAGGTAGCTTCCTGCGGCGTAACTTTCGACTTGTTTACTAAATCATCAATAAATTCAAGCGCTTTCACATTTCCTTTATCGTCAAGGCAGGCCATACCGTCTTCCCTTTCGGCACCGTTTTCAAAGCAGAATTTACCGCCGAAACCATAGATGAAAGAAGCGGCGAAATATGCTGAAGTCGCTTCAAAAGCCAACCCGTATTTCCCGTTTTTCGCATCTGTGAAACTTTGTGCCGCTTTCAATAATTCGTCAGTAGTTTCAGGCACTTTTTCGACTTTGTCGGTGCGGTAGAAAAGAACGGCGCTTTTGAAAGAAAGAGGAAATCCCCAGTATTTTCCGTTGTATTTCAGTGCGTCCAGAGTTGAAGGAATCAAGGAGTCAGACAAGTTTTCGTTCAAAACATCGGAAAGATCCGAAATTATTCCGCTTTCAGCCCAGTCTCCTACTCTTTCGTGAGCAAAGATGAATGCGTCCGGGCCGTTTCCTCGGGGGATCGCGCTTGTCAGCTTGTTGGCAAAGGCGTCATACGGAACATTAAGCAGATCGACTTTGTATTCAGACTGCAATTCATTGAATTTATTGCGCAATTCTTCCAGTGCTCTCTGCTCGTCGCCACGGTACGAATGCCATATCGTGACAGTTTCCTTCTCAGCAAAAAGCGAAAAGAAAACCAGTAAAATTAAAGAAAATAAAGTAAATTTTTTCATGGCTTATTTTTGAAGTGATTTTAAAACCTCTAATAATTCCTGATGCTTCTGAGTTCCGATAAGAAGTTTGTTTCCGTTAGGGAACTCCAGCTGCAGACCTCTGTCTCCGCGGATGCTGAGAGATCTGTTGTTATGCCTTCCTTTGTAGCCCCAGCCGCCGTATTCGCGCACCGGATGATACTTTCTGACATAGTATGCCAGCATGTTGCTGAAGGGATAGAATTTGAACGAAAATCCTAAAGGGAAAAGCCTGACATAAACACCCTGCTCAGTGATCTTAGTCTCTAATTTTATTGAAAAAATCAAAGCAAGCGAAATAATTAAAGCAAGCGCCCAGGTGATCGCTTTGGATGCAAGATATTCAGGATGGCTCATAAGAAATTCGACACGGTAAGGCTTACTTACAATGAGAATCACAGGAACGAACTGGACTAAAATGACTGTCAGCCACAGCCACCACTGCGTAAGACGCTGTTTTTCGTAAAAAAGGACTTTTTCAAGAAGTTTTTCTCCCATTTTTCACCTCACCTTTTCTTGCTGTAATCGCATCCGCAGTATTTCTGCCGGTAAAGGCCGTACTGCTTGGAAAGCTCGATGGAACGCCTGTAATCCCACCTTTCAAGGAACCATCTTATCCCGAATTTCTCAGAAAGCACTTTTCCTATTTCGTCAAGCCACTCGAAATTTTTGTATGGGCTGATCGCCAGAGTCGTGCTGACCGCGTCACAGCCGAGTTCCGCCGCTTTTTTGAAACTTTCCAAAAGACGCAGATAGTAGCAGATCCGGCAGCGGAACCCCCCTTCGCCGCTGAGTGAAACCGGTTCGATCAGCGAATTCCAGAAGTCGTAGTCGTATTTTCCGCGCAGGACTTTGACCGCGTTTCCGTAACGGGTTTCAATGTATCTTACAAGCTCTGACCAGCGTTTTTCCTCTTCTTCAGCCGGGGAAATGTTGGGATTGTAGTAAAAAACCGAAACATCCGAATCAGGATTGTCAGCAAGAATTTTTTCAAGAGTAGCCGTAGTGCATGGCGCACAGCAGGCATGAAGCAAAATTTTTTCAGTCATTCTGGCTACTTGGCAGCAGGTTTAGTTTCTTTTTTATCCTGTTTTTCTTTTGAGGATTTTATTTTTTTGTCGATATTGGCGATAAGTTCGTCAATACTTTTTTCTTTCAGATTTTTCTCGAACTGCTCTCGGTAGTTCCTCGCAAGGCTCACGGTATCAAGCTCGACATCGAAAACCTTGTATTTGCCGTCAATTTTGCGGATGTGGTAAACGAGTTCGTAACCGACTGTTTTTCCTTTGAAAATGCCCTGGATCTCAGATGTGATGAAGATACTTTCGGGAACACCTTTAAGATATTTTTTCTCTGTTCCCTTGTCTAAATATTTTTTCTCGTAACTTTTGTTGTAAAAGAGTTTGTCAAGATAGACGTCCGTGAACAACTCTTTGATTTTATTAAACAATTCCTCTTTTTTGGAATCAGGTGTCTCAGCCCATTTTTTACCGATTATATATTCAGCAATAAAGCGGTAGTCAATGATCTCCTCGACAATATCCTTTATCTCTTTGTCTTTGGCAGCATATTTCGGCGTTCCTTTTTTCGGGTTTGTGTTTGCCAGTTTTTCGAACGCCTGCTCTTTGGTTTCAAGCAGTTTCATCGCCGCTGCGACATCAAGCTGATCCGCCGCCTGCTCTTTTGCAGGAGCCGGAGCCGCCTGGGCGAAAAGTCCGAAACAGAAAAACATAAGTGTTACCGTTAAAATGTGTTTCATTTCTCAGTCGCCCCCGTAAATTCAATAATATCCTCGATTTTCATATTGTAATCGTAAATCGCTTTTACATATTCCTGCTCGTTCTCGAAAAACGCCTTGACCGCGTCGATCAGATCTTTCGTCCCTGTCGTCATCCCCGATTCATAGTTGGCGTATTCGGTCGTCAGCATCCCTTTTGTCGTTTTGCGGATAGACTTGAGGTGCGAAATATGGGAATCAAGAGCCTTGAGATCGTTGTATTTGCGTTTTACCTGCAACGAAACGTTCTGCTCGACAAGAAACGCTTTGCTTTTCATATAGTTCCATTCTGCCTTGGCTTTCTGGATCTTCCTGACCTGTTCCATGATATTCAGATCAAAACTGAGACCGACTCCGATCTCGCCGTCGTAACCGTTGTAGGGGCTGTTTGCCTCGGGATAATATTTTTCGTCGACTGAACTCGTGTATCTGAACGAATATGAACCGATCATTCCGAAATTCGGGAGAGTTCTGCGAACTTCAAGTTTGTAAAGTTTTTCATAAATATCGAGCCCTCTCCGCAAGTATGTCGCATAAGGGCTGTTCTCCTTCATCGAATTTACAAGATCCTGTTCTTCTTTGGCAAAATCCAGTTTTTTCATTTCCTTGTCGGCAAAAGCCCAGTTTTCACCCAGAACTTCGGTGATCAGCGATTTCAGCGTGTCTGTCTGGAAAAGCAGTCTGTCGTATAAATACTGCACTTTCTCCTTTTCTATCAGCAGTTTGTTAAGATCTTTCTGGGTCACTCCCTCTTTTTCCTCGTAAAGCATGTCACGGAGCTTTTCCTCGGCTTTGTCGAGTTCTTTCATCGCCGGTTCCATGATGTCGATATAGGTCTGTGCCATGACCCACGACCAGTAGATCGCCGCAGCCTCTTTTCTGATTTTAAGGTCGGCGATCTTTGCTTCAGCTTTTCTGACGTCCATCTGGGCTTCGGCTGCACGTCTTCCCGCAAGCACCTTTCCGAAAGTGTAGATCGGAAGAACGAATTCTATCTTCGTTCTTATCGCGACACCCCAGTCTTCCTTATAGTATTTGTGCCATTTTCTTTCTTTAAATTCGGGAATACCGTCTCCATCGGCATCAGGAAGAAGTTCCGACTGCTCGTAGACATACTTCGGGTGCGGACCTATTCCTGTCACGATCTTTACCGTCGGGAACATCTGCGCGATAACATAATCATAATCGGCTTCAGCCATCTGCATTTTATATTTCGAACTTTCTCCGATACCCGTTTTTTCTATGAATTTACTGATAAACTCCTCTTTTGTGTAAACGGTCGGAGCAGCATTATTTGCGGATTTATTGATATTTTCAGAAGTTTTATCTTCAGCAGCATGTTCTTTGTTCTCAGCAGATTCATCAATATTTTCAGCTGGTTTCTCGATATTTTCAGAAGGTTTTTCAGTGCTATTTTCTGCGTTTGCTTCCTCTTCAGCGACTTCTGCCGAAAGGAAAAAGAATATAACTATTATAAAAAAAGAAAGGAGCGCCCTTTTGAAAGACGCTCCCGAAAATGTAGAATCACAAAAATAGCTCATTAAAAAATTATTTCATCTGAGCTGCAACTTCTTCCGCGAAATTTTCTACTTTCTTTTCAATGCCTTCACCGAGTTCAAAACGGTTGAAGCGGACTACTTTAAGGTCACAGCCGACTTTCTTGCCTGTTTCTTTGATATAATCTTTGATCTTGAGGTCGCTGTTCATAACGAAAACCTGCTCGAGAAGAGTGTTTTCCGATACGAACTTCTGGATTTTTCCTTCAACGATCTTTTCAGCAACTGCCTGCGGTTTTCCCATTTCGAGGACCTGTGCGAGGAAAGCGTGCTTTTCGGAAGCAAGTTTATCCTGCGGGAAAGAATCTACATCGATGCAGTCAGGACGCATCGAAGCGATCTGCATAGCGATTCCGTCAGCCATTTCGATAACTTCCGGTTTTGTCGTGCATTCAGCGCAGCAAGCTTTGATTTCAAGCATAACGCCGATTTTTCCGCCCATGTGAACGTAAGAGTGGATGAAAGAATTCTCGCCTGCTTCGTATTTTACGAATCTTCTCGGTTTGATGTTCTCGCCGATAACTGCAACAGCTTCTTTCGTCATGGTCTCAACTTCTGCATTGTAGAAGTTCTCTTCCATAGAAACGACCTGATTTTCTTCTTTCGCGTTCTTTGCGAAGTAGTCGAGCATGGTCTTCGAAAGTTCTTTGAAACCGTCGCTTTTCGCAGCGAAGTCTGTTTCGCAGTTGAGCTCGAGCATAAGGCCTTTGTTTCCTTCGATGGAAATGAGGACAGCTCCTTCCGAAGCTACTCTGTCAGCCTTTTTGGCCGCTTTCGCGATGCCTTTATCTTTAAGGATCTGCATAGCAGCGTCAAGGTCGCCGTTAGCTTCCATGAGGGCTTTTTTGCAGTCCATCATTCCTACGCCGCTTTTCTCTCTGAGTTCTTTAACCAATCCTGCAGTAATTTCCATAGTTTCCTCCTATTCTTTTTCAGCTGCTTCTTCAGCCGGTTCTTCTTCAGCTTCAGCAGTCTGGATTCTTTTAACTCTGACCTTTCTGCCTGCAACGCTTCTTGTCTCGCCTCTTGCCGGTCTTTCTTTCCTGTCTTTCTGCTCTGTAGCGAGTTTCTGTTTGTAGATGTCAAGACCTTCAAGGTAAGCGTCAACGATGTCGGAAGTTACAAGCGAAATGCAGCGCATTCCGTCGTCGTTTGCCGGAATGAGGTAGTCGATCCCGTCAGGATTTCCGTTTGTATCGATGATGGCGATTATCGGAATACCGAGTTTCTGAGCTTCGTGAACTGCAAGATGCTCTTTCATCGGGTCAACGACGAACATTGCGCCCGGCATTTTGTCCATTTTCATAACGCCTGCAAGGTTCTTTTCGAGTTTATCTTTTCTCTTTTCGATGTCAGCAAGCTCTTTTTTCTTGTACATTCTTCTCTTTTCGGTGGTGAGGATCTCTTCGAACTTCTGGAACTTCTTTACCGACTGGTTGATCGTTACGAAGTTGGTGAGCATTCCGCCGAGCCAACGATAGTTTACATAAGGAACATCCGCTCTTTCAGCTTCCTGTTTGATGACTTCCTGAGCCTGTCTTTTTGTTCCGACAAGGAAAATCATTTCGCCGTTCATTCCGAGCTGTTTTACGAAATTTTTGGCGTCTTCGATGAGTTCCATCGTCTTCTGAAGGTTGATGATGTGGATGTTGTTGCGCTCCGTGAAGATGTAAGGAGCCATTTTGGGATTCCATTTCTGTTTCTGGTGTCCGAAATGAGCACCGGCTTTGAGCATTTCTCTTAATTCAGGCATTTTTTCCTCCAAGAATTACCTGTTAATAATCTTCCCTCCGTATCCCGCTCACTCTCAAACAAGAGACAGGCACGGGACAAACGCACGGAGGTGCTTCAAAAAAACGCGCGATTTTACGCTTTTATATCTGAAAGTCAATATAAATTGCAAATCCGGCAGCACAAAGCAGAACTTTTTAATGTTTTTTTTCATGTAGAAAAAGTTTTTTTCCTATTCACTTGAAAAATTTTTATTTATCGGTAAAGTCTCCGCCCGTGCGCGGCACATTTATTGTTTTTTTATTTATAGGTGATTGTCATGATGAAGGAAAAGATAGAAGCTCTGAAAGAGAGTTTCAACGCGAAAATAAGCGAAATCAGCAAGAAGGATGCTTTGGAACAGCTCAGAGTTGCGATCCTCGGCAAAAAAGGTGAATTCACCGCTCTGATGAAGGACATGAAAAACCTTCAGGCCGATGCAAGAAAGGAGATCGGACAGCTTATCAACAATGTCAAAAGCGATCTTGAAAACGCGATTGCGAAAAAGGCTAAAGAAATCGAAGAGGCTGAAATCGCCGCGAAAGTCGAGAATGAATGGAGCGACATCTCCTGGCCGGAGACACCGGTCCAGGGTTCGATCCACCCCCTTTCGATCGTCAGAAAAGAGCTTGAGGACCTTTTCATTTCCATGGGTTTCGACATTTTAGACGGCCCTGAAATGGAAGAAGAATACTACAACTTCAACGCGCTCAACATTCCCGAAGACCATCCGGCGCGTGATTCGCAGGACACTTTCTGGCTCAAGAACGGAAAACTTCTCCGCAGCCAGACCTCCCCTGTCCAGATCCGCGGAATGCTCGCGAAGAAACCTCCGATCAAATTCGTCTGCCCCGGCAAAACTTATAGAAACGAAGCTGTCGATGCGAGCCACGAGCACTCTTTCCATCAGTGCGAAGGCCTTGTCGTTGACAAAGGAATAACCGTTGCTCACCTTATTTTCACGCTGAAGCAGATCGTTTCGAGCATTTTCGGCGAAGATGTCGAAATCAGGCTCAGACCTTCGTTCTTCCCGTTCGTCGAACCGGGATTCGAGCTTGATTTCAAGTGCAGGATCTGCAAAGGCAAAGGCTGCAGCGTATGCAAACAGACCGGCTGGATCGAATACTTAGGCTGCGGAATGATCCACCCGCAGGTCCTCAGAAACTGCGGGATCGACCCCGAGATCTATTCAGGATTTGCGTTCGGAGGCGGCATCGAAAGGCTTACGATGATGAAATACGGCATCGACGATATCCGCCATTTCCATGCAGGCGATCTGCGTTTCCTCAAACAATTCTAACTTAAAATTCAAGCCATGCCGGGACCAGCTTTTTACACTCTTTACGATCTGCTGAAAAATACTCAGCTTGAACTTTCGCTTGAAAACATGAGCGAAGACGAGATGAAAAAAATCGAACTTGCCGAGAGCAAAGTTCAGGTCGTCGGGCTTTCGATCGCGGGTTTCGTGGCGCATCTCTACAAAAACAGGATCCAGCTTTTCGGCAAAAGCGAAGCCGACTATCTGCGTACTCTGCCGATGGATGAGCAGCTTGAGATGTCGGAAACTTTTCTCAAGGAAAAACCGATACTTGTGATTTTCACATACCCCGAAAAGCCGACTGATTACTTCAAAGAGATCGCACGGAAATACAACGTTCCGCTTATGTCGACCACGATGATCTCGAGCGTTTTCACCGACTATGTCAGAGACATTCTGAACACGGCGCTTGCCCCGACTGTTTCGCTTCACGCGCAGCTTATTGACGTTCTCAGCGTCGGGATGCTGATAATGGGTGAAAGCGGCGTCGGAAAAAGCGAAACCAGTTTGGACCTTGTCATGCGCGGTCACAAACTAATCGCCGACGACTTTGTAGAAATCAAGCGTCTCACACCTAACAGACTGATCGGAAGCTGCAACGAGATCGGGCGTAATTTCATCGAAATCAGAGGCATCGGTCTTGTCGATCTGCAGCAGATGTTCGGAATAACCTCGGTCGATTCGGAAAAGGAGATCGACTGCGTAGTCCGCCTTGTTTCGTGGGACGAGATCCACAAATTCGACTATGAACGCGTCGGCGACAAGATAAACTATTACGAAATTTTAGGCGTAAAAAAGGCATATTACATCATTCCGGTGCGCAACGGCTCGAACCTGAGCTCGCTCATGGAAGCTATTGCACGCGACTATCTCCTTAAAAAAATGGGATTTTTCGCGGCTAAGGAAATGGAAAAAAGACTGGACAACAAACTTAAAGGATTGAAGGGGAATTAAATGTACTCTTTTGTTTTTATCACCCACGGAGAACTCGGGAGCACTCTTTTGAATATAGCTTCCCGCATAATGGACATCGATGTCTCCGACAGAACAGGGTTCTTTTCGATCGAATTTTCGATGGTGACGGAACTCGACTCAATGAAAAACAATCTTGAAAACATGATAGACGGCTTTCTGCAGAAAGGTCACAAAGTCATAATCATGGTCGATATTTTCGGCGGCAGCCCTTCGAATATCGCGCTTTCACTCGCTAAAAAAGAGGATGTCGACGTTGTTTCGGGCGTAAACCTTTCGATGGTGATGTACAGTTTAGAGCACCGCGACGATGATACCGATATCAGAACGATGGTCGACGGCATCATCCGCAGCGCAAGACAGAATATCACCGGTGCGAAACAACTTCTTGAAAAAAGAGACTCAAAATGAAAGAAGCTGAACTTACTATAAAAAACAAACTCGGTCTTCACGCCCGTGCAGCAAGCCTTTTCGTGAAAACGGCGGAAAAATTCAAATGCGGCGTCGAGATGGAAAAAGACGGCATACGTGTAAACGCAAAAAGCATCATGGGTATCCTCATGCTTGCGGCTCCGCTCGGCTCGACCGTGAAAATCAGCACGAACGGCGAATCGGAAGAAGAGTGTCTGGCGGCTCTTTCAACACTTGTCGAAACAAAATTCGGAGAAGAATAATTGCGTGAAAGGCTTGAACTTCAGGGCGAAAAAGTCTGCGGCGGAATAGGCGCGGGAAAACTTTTCTTTATTGACCGCAAATATTCCAAAATTCCGCACATCGACTTGAAAGTTGAAGAAATCCCGAATGAAATCAGCCGTTTTCAATCGGCAGTCACAGCCTCTGAACACGAACTGGAGAATATTTTATCGCAGAAGAATATCGGCTCTGAAACCGCTTCGATCCTTGAAGCCCACAAAATGATGCTCACCGACCCCACCCTTTCGGAAATGGTCGGAAACATGATAAAAGAGAGCCGGATCAACGCCGAATGGGCAGTTCTGGGAGTTTTCGACAGACTCATTTCGGTGCTTGACCAGAACACGACCGACTACTACGTCAAGGCGAAGATCGCCGACTGGGAAGTCATCCGCGACAAACTTGTTTCTGAACTTACCGGAGGCACACATTCGGTTCTGAACAGGCTCCCCGACGAAGATTTCATCGTAACAGCAAAAAATCTGACTGTCGACGAACTTCACGTCCTTTCCAAAAACAGACACGTCAAAGGGATCGTTCTCGAATCTCCCGGCGGAGTCAGCCACCTGACGATGGTGCTCCGTTCGCTCGAAATCCCGGCTGTCATGGGAGTTCCCGACCTCATCCATCTGCTTGACTACGGCGATATGCTGATCGTAAACGGCTTCCATGGCAGAGTCGTTCTCCGTCCGACAGCAGATGAAATAAACAACGCTCTCCGCAAAGCTGACGAGTTCAAAAGCTATTTTGCCAGATTTCTCGAAGATATTTCTTCTCCTTCGGTTTCACGCGACAACCACACGCTGAAAGTCGGCGGAAACATCGACCAGACGGGCGAAGTCGATTTCGTCAAAAAATACGGCGGAGAGTTCATCGGCCTTTTCAGAACGGAACTCATGTTTTCGAAAGACGGCGAAATCCCTTCCGAAGACGCCCACTACGATGTTTACTATCAGGTGCTGCATCAGGCTCTGCCGCTCAGAGCCGCGATAAGGATTTTCGATTTCGGCGAAGACAAAAGCGGTGCGATCGTGACGAAAGGATTCATGGGAATACGCGGAATAAGGCTCTGCAAAGGGCGTCCCGATGTTTTCACTCCGCAGATAAGGGCGCTTGTCCGTGCGGCAAAACTCGGCAATCTGGACATACTTCTTCCTTTCGTCAGCACGACTCACGAAGTTGACGACTTCAGAAATCTTCTCTACAAGACTGCCGAAGAAATGGGGCTTTCCGAAAATCTCAAAGGGATAAGGATCGGCGCGATGATAGAGGTCCCGGCATCAGTTTTCATCATCGAAAAGATCGCGGAAGAAGTCGATTTTTTCAGCATAGGAACCAACGACCTCATCCAGTACCTCATGGCGGTCGAAAGAAAAGATGAGTTCTCGTCAGAATACTTTTCATACTATCATCCGGCAGTTATCCGCGTAATAAACCAGATAGTAACTGTCGCGAAAGCAAAAAACAAGCCGGTAAACATCTGCGGTGAAATGGCGAGCGATCCTTATCTGCCGCTCCTTTTCCTTGCGATGGGGATAGACGCTCTCAGCATGAACCCGGCATCGATCCCGATAATAAAAAAGATAATAAAATGCGGTTATCTGCGTGAAGGCGAAGAGATCCTTTCACTCATGATGGCAGCCAAGGACAGAGACGAAGTGATAGAACTGCTCAAACGCTGCATGGTTGACAAGTACCCGAATATATTCAAGAAAGAATGGAACTACTGATCAAAAGAATTTTATTTCTTCTTTTTGCGGCGACCATTTTCTTCGTCTGCTGCAACAAAAATGAAAAGGTTGAAAAAGAAGATTCTCCCGATTTTTACGAACTCTGCTTCTACTTTTCGAAACTTCCGGCAAAAGCTGCTTTGAGCGATGTCGAAACGGCGGCGGAAACTTATTCAGAATCCCTTTCAAAAAGCGGGATCAGCGTTTTAAGCACAGACTCAACTCTTCTGAAAAGCTGCTGGTTTTTAGACAAAGAACCCGATTTTTCAGCAGACTCTGCCGTAAATACACAGAACGAAGTCGCAAACTACCTTCTGAAAGCGTTTTTCAAGAAGGAAAGCGCTTCTCTTTACGGTGTTAAAAATTCAGGAAAAATAATAAAAAAGATCCAAGACGAGACGAGTTTTACAGGCAAACTTCCGGCTGCAGAAACCATTGAAGAAGGACTTTCATTCAAAGGCTGGAACTCGAAAATGCCCTATCTTTCGCACTATCTTGACAATATCGGCGTTAAAAATTCTTTCGGAACAAATCAAGGGAGCGGACTTATACTCAATGTTCCGGCAGACAATCAGGAAAGATGGAAAATCGCTCTTTTCCTCTACTCCTCAATCGACTTTGAAAATACTATCAAGCCTCTTCCCGGCGATTTCGCGATCTTCGCTCTGTGCGGAGATGAAAAAGCCGAAACCGCTGTGAAAAAAAGGGGCTGGGACAAAACTTCCGTCTCGAAAAACGGCTCTGAAAACGACAGGAACGCGATTATTTTCAAGTCCGGAGCAGCAAATCTTCCCGTTTCGGAAGAAGTCGCGCTGAAATACCTGTATTCGCTTGCATTCACTCATCAGCTTCCGTTTGAAAGCGGCTCCTTCTACTCTCCCAATTTTGCATCTTCTTCAGTAATTCCGCAGCTTTATCTGTTTTCAGGAGAACTTTCATTTTCGGCTCCGGCGACAGATCCGGAATCGCTTCTTCTGTGGATCATCTCTTCAGAAAAACAGCTCGAAACATATCCCGACACCCTTTACGCAAATCTTTTGTCACTCAAAATCGCGAAAAAACTTGTGTTTGCAGACAAGACTTTTTTAGGCGGCAAAGACCTTGAAGATAAAAAGCAGTTCGTCGATTTCGAAGCCGTCAGAAACTCGTTTTTCAGCTCGGGAAACGTTTCTGTTTCCGGTAAAATGACTGAAAATCTTTACCTTTTTTCGGAAGGAACGATAACAGAGTCAACTTCTGTCGCAGACATTTCCGAAGTTTCAGGCTTCAAGGCGCTTTTCGGAGACCCCGAAATAAACGACACCTCAATCGTCACTTTCGTTCTTCGCAGCGGCAATGCGGCAGAAATACTTGATAAAATCGAAAAATCGCTTGCAGGAAAAGGCTTTGAACCTATACACAGGATCTTCGAAAAAATCGGCGACGGCGACAGCTGGGGATCGATTTCTGTCAAAACCGCCATAGCCAACGAAGGGAGACTGATGTCGCTTTACGACAAAGAATATAAAAATTTTGATAAAACACTTTCTATCGGAGTTTACCGTGTCGCAGAAAAATAAGACAAATACAGAAGCTCAAAAACCGAAAAAAAACAAAAACACGAAAGAGATCGTACGCGCTGAAAAAAATTCCTATACCGGCGAGATCATAATATGCATTTTAGCGGTCCCGACGATTTTCACGTTAGTCTCGCTCATTTCCTACTATTCAGCCAAGGCTTCAGGCAGAAAAGTAATTCAGGAGAACTTCTTCACTGGTTCTCTCGGTTACGACTGCGCGCACCTCTTAAACAATCTTTTCGGGATCGTTTCTTTCTACATTCCGCTCGGAATCATCGTATTCGTAACGATTTTCCTACTCAAAAAGAAACTTTGGAAACATCTCCTGCTCAACTTCGTGAACTTCGTCATGCTGCTCCCATTTTTATCAATGATATTTGATACTTTTTCTTCAAGCAAGGCGAATTACGCAGGTCATTTCTTATACCAGAAATTTTTCGAAATCTATATCGGCAGAACAGGATTCATTCTTCTTTTCATCGGCTGGGCAATACTTTTCATGATCCTCACGTTCCACGTCAGTTTCTTCAAACTCTGTGCAAAAACCGGACTGCTTCTGAAGGAGTTTCTTACAGGCAGCATGCAGGACAACAATGAAGAAAATGCCGAAAATGAAGAAGATCCGGATAAGCCGGAAGAAAAGAAAGATGAAAACGACGATCAGAACTATGTCAGTATAAATTCAGGCATTTCGATGGAAGAGATCGAAAAGACCATCGAGCCGGAAAACAAAGAGGAAGAACCTCGCAGAATCGAAATCAAAGGCATGGACAGTTTCAACGACATTCCGGAAGAAGGACCTGAAGAAGAGTCGGAAGAAGGACCTGAAGAAGAGTCGGAAGAAGAACCTGAAGAAATCCCAGCAAAAATCCCGGAAAAGACAGAAGAAGTAAAAGAACCTGAAAACATTGAAGAAATCTCTAAAAACGAAGAAGTTTCAGAAGAACCTCGTCAGCAGATAGAAGTCGTCACGAGCGAACTCAACCAGACGGTAGCAACGACATCGGTTTTAAGAAAACTCAAAGATTACCACCTGCCAGACGTATCGCTTCTCGTTCCCGGCGAAGACCTTGAAACTTCCGAAAAAAGGGAACAGGAAGTCAGCAACACCGGTCTTATCATCGAAAAAAAGCTCCTTGAACACAAAATAAAGGTCAAAGTCCACGGCGCGACAATAGGCCCGGTAGTTACGATGTACGAAATCGAACTCGGCGAAGGTGTCAAAGTCAGCCAGGTCGAGGGAATGGCGAAGGATCTCACCGTAGCAGTCAGCGGAAAAGAAGTGCGTGTCGTCGGTTTCATCCCCGGCAAACCTTACATCGGAATCGAAATTCCCAACGAAGAAAGACTCACTATCAGACTCAAATCGATCCTTGAAAGCCCTGTCTTCAAAACTGCTTCGACAAAAGGTCTGCCGATAGCTTTGGGACTTGATGTCGCCGGAAAACCGTGTGCCGCTAACCTCAATAAAATGCCGCACGTCCTTGTAGCCGGAACGACAGGAAGCGGAAAATCAGTCGGTATAAACAGTTTTATCATCTCCCTTCTCTACACTCTCACGCCGGATGAAGTCAAATTCATCATGATCGACCCGAAAGGAAACGAGTTCAACATGTATGAAGGCATCCCGCACATGCTTCTTCCGGTCGTCGTAGACAGCAAAAAAGCGGCAAAAGCGCTCCAGTGGGCAGTCGTTGAAATGGACAACCGTTTCAAAACTCTGGCTGAAAACAAAGTCAAAGACATCGGCGAATACAACCAGAAAATCAATGAAATCAATAAAAATCTTGCTGCTGAAGAGAGCCATCTCAAAAAAATGCCGTTTATCGTCGTCGTTATTGACGAGTTTGCAGATTTGATGATGGTTGCCGGCAAAGAGGTCGAGATCGCAGTCGCAAGGATCGCGCAGAAAGCAAGAGCCGTCGGCATACATTTGATTATCGCAACGCAGAAACCGACGCGTGATGTCGTTACAGGACTAATCAAAAGTAACCTTCCGGTCAGGATCGCCTTCAAAGTTGCTTCAGCAATGGATTCGAGAGTCATTCTCGACACAAACGGCGCAGACGCACTGCTCGGAAACGGCGATATGCTCTACATCGCGCCCGGCACATCAATCCCGATGCGAATCCATGGGGCTTTCGTCAGCACTCCTGAAATGGAAGCTGTCATAGACTTCATCAAGCAGGAAGCGGGCGGCGACTACCATCCGGAAGACATTCTTGAAAGTTTCCAGAGTGACGGCGGCAAAAACGGAGGTTCTTCCGGAGATTCTTCGGGAAGCTCGAATGACGACGAACCGCTTTACGACGAGATCCTCGCCTACATCATGCATACCGGCGAATGCAGTGCGAGCATGCTTCAGCGCAAATTCAAACTGGGTTACAACCGTGCGGCAAGGATCGTTGACAGATTCGAAGAGGAAGGGATCGTAACTCCGGCGGACGGTTCGAAACCGAGAAAAGTCATCTATCCTAAAAAAGATTAGTAGAACATTTCCGGCATTTCAAGGCATCATCTGTCTGATCTTACTGTACTATTCAGTTCAAAATTTTTATAATTTATGAATTTTATTAGATTTTTAAGACGATTTTCATCAAGATCATCAGCAAGATTATTGTTTTCAAGCGGATCGTTTTTGAGATCGAAGCAGTAATTTTTGCCTGTTATGTGATTAAAAAAGAATTTGTGGTTTCCATCCAGAATGCCGCTGTGAAGATTCATCGCTCTCGTGTAGATAAAGACGGGTTTTGTTATTCCGTCAAACATGTTTTCGCCGATCCACGAACTGCCAGGTTCGATCCCCGCTAAAGCCGCAATCGTCGGGGCGACATCAAGCACTGTTGTGGGATTTGTCACTGTTTGAGGCGCAGCATCAGTGATTCCTTTCGCATAAATCAGGAACGGGATGTGAAGATTTTCATCCCAAAGGTAGTTCGGATGAATAAAGTTTCCGACTTTTCTTCCGAAAGCCTCTCCGTGATCGCTCGTTATTATAACTATCGAATTTTCCATAATATTTTCTTTATCAAGTCTGTTCAGTAACTCTTCCATTTTTGCATTCATGTATTCCTGCGATTTGTAGTAGCGCTCCAATGAACCAAGTTTTGATGTGTCCTCGAACGGAACCTCATAAGGTGCGTGCGTCCAATATGGAAAATAAAGAGCAAAAAACGGTTTGTCTTCTGATTTAATGGCTTGAATATGGCTGAAAAAATCTTTCTGAACAATTTCTTCCTCTACTGCCGTTGCTGTGCCGAACTGCCGCTTAAAAGTTCCGTTCCTGATTATTTCAGAAGGTTCAAAAACGTAGTCGATTTTCCTGATCATTCTATTGTTTCCGAAGTTGTCGAAATCAAGGAGGACCGGCGAGAAAAAAGAAGTTGCATAGCCGTTTTTTCTGAAAACATCGAAAAGTGATTCACAATCGAACGACTCATCGGATTTTGTGATCGATTCATAATCAGTTCCGACATAATTCGAACAGAAAAGCGACAGGATAGAACGCGTTGTCGCCGGGAAAACAGTTCTGTGAGAGACAAAACTTATTGATTTCTCTGACAAATCTTCAAGAAACAAAAATTTGCTGTTTTTGTCGTTACCGAGCGGGGTTCTCTCGAAAGCGGTGCTTTCCAAAACAATCAAAATCACATTCTTCCCTTTTGTCGCACCGAAATCGAAGTCAACTTTCGGAAAAGCACCATTTTCATCAGCAATTCCGGGATATTCCGCCTTTTCAGGCTCAGTATCAAGAGGCAAATAGTAATTCTTTAAAATCCTTGTCGAAAAATATTCAAAAACAGGACTTTTTCCAAGGCCTACAGTAGCTTCAAACGGCAGAAACGCCGTGACAAGACAAAAAACTGCATTTACCGCCAGAAGAATTGAAATAACGCGGCAGGAAAAAGGTTTGATAATGTAAGTTTTCTTTTTAATGACAAAAAGCAAAGCGATAAAAATCAAAAAGAAACATGAAAAAATCTTTCCTATTAAAAAAGGATTCAAGGCAAAAGCATAGTAACTTGCAATTTCATTTGAATCATAAACAAGAAATCTTGCCAATCCGAGGTTGGTAAACCCACGGAAATATTGAAAGATCGGGAAATCATACAAAAGGAACAAGCCGAATAGAAAAAGCAGCATGAAAGTCAACAGGTCAAACAGCTTGAATTTATTGGCAAAATCCCATACTTTAAAAAATATGAAAAGGAGAATGAAATCAAACGAAACCAAAATCAATGAAAACGGAAAAACAAACAAAACAGGAAAATGATCCGGAACCGAATAAAGATACTGAAGCGCTGCAAGAACTTTGCATATAAGAATTAGAAGATAGGAAATCGTGAGGAAATACCGTGAGTTAGTTGTCAGCTTCATTCTTGAAAGATTCCGCAATTTCTTTTCTGTTTCTGATAAAAAAGAATAAACTTACCGCGATCATCACAAGAGCGATCCACTGCGACATCGAGAGATATCCCCACAACTCCCTGGGATCGATCCTGAAAAATTCGATTATGAAGCGGCCTATCCCATACAGCAACATCTGTGCAAAAAAATAAAAATAAGGACAGCGGATCTTGTTTTTACAAAAAAAGATCAACAAAAACAGGAAGATAATAAATCCATAAGCGAAAGAGAAAAGTTGTGTCGGAAGAAGCGGAACAGTCGTATTCTCAACAATCAAGTCAGGAAAATTTTTTTTCAATTCCCGAAAAGCAAGACTTCTCTGCGGAAACGAAATTCCGAAAGTTTCATTCGGTATTCCGTAACAACATCCATCCAAAAAACAGCCTATACGCCAAATTGCAAAAAACAAAGAGCTGGATATTGCTGAAATATTGAGAAATTCAGACAATGACTTTCGTTTAAATATATAATTTGCGAACCAGATTCCGAAAATTGAACCCAGATAACCGCCGAACATAACCTTTCCTCTGGGGTTCAGCGGATTGAAAGCCTGAAGAATCAAGGTGGAAACAGGGTATTCAGCCAAATATTTGTCGGATACTGTTCCGTCGAGAAAAATACTGAACAGCGTTCCGATCAATAGTCCGAAATACATCGCAAAAAGCGGTATAAACCAACTTTTCAACAGCTTGATCGAGCGGATTTTGAGCAGAATGATGAATGTCACGAAATATAGCGCAAGTGCTATATTCTGCACGGAAAAAAAATTACCTCTATAATTTTGATAAACTAAAAATATTTGCTTTAACATAGATCCTCACCTTCCTCTGTTTATTTCACAACCTTATGCGGTCAGCCTTGTGCTTTTCAATGACAGCAAAAACCTTTTTCGTGGTAAGTCCCTGGACCACGATCGTAAAATACATCGTCACGCTAGTTACTATGATCACGACATGGTAGTTTGAGGGTGTAAGAAATTCGGCTGTGCTGAGTGCCAGTGCCAGCGAAAGGCCCCCTTTGAGCGCGCTCCAGGTCATGAGCGAGGTAAATTCCATCGTGTTGTAACGGTTCGGGATCTTGTGTTTTCCGATGATAAGAGCTGAAGTGCCGACACCGAGAAAACGCGCTGCCATATTTATAAGAATCGCTCCGAAAACAAGTGCTGCAATCAGCGGATGGTGCGGCAGACTCAGCACTGCGCATCCTATCAGAATGAAGAGGATGTTGTTGAGCAGCGTATCGGCCAGATGCCAGAAATCCTCATACCAGTCCTTGGGATCCACGACCTTGCGCCACTCCTCGTATCTGGCCATGTTCTTCGAGAAATATATCCCGCACACTACGGAAGCGATAACGCCGGAGCATCCTAAAGCCTCGCAGATTATATATGCCGCAACGACATCGAGAAGGCTTATCAGGATGTGCAGCATCGGATTGTTGCTGGCACGCAGAAGCCTGAACATAAGGAAGGAAACCGCAAGTCCTATCGCCACCGCGCCAAGAAGCTCCTTCGCCATAAGCACAGGAAAGCTAAGATCCGAAACGTCGTTGACGATATTTTTGACGCACACAAAAACGGCGACACCGGTTCCGTCGTTAAAAAGCGACTCTCCCTCGATGACGGTCGATACGTTTTTGGAAAGCCCTGCCTTTTTGAGAATGCTCGTCGCCGCGATCGGGTCGGTAGGCGAAACTATGCAGCCGAGCAGTATGCAGAGCCATATTGAAAAATCGAGACCGATAAGATAAGAGAAGAGATAGAATATTCCTCCGTAGACAAAGGACGAAATTACAGTTGAAAGCAGTGCGAGCAGGCTTATCGACTTGATGTTTTTCACGAAGCGGTTGAAGTTGACCCCGCTCGCGCCAGAAAAGAGCATGAAGCACAGGATCCCGTTCATCAGGAATTCCTGGAAATTGAAATCGGCTATTCTGCCCACCATACTCGTCTTGAAATCAATGAATCCGAAAGCTTCAAGTATCTTCACGAAGCCGGCTATCAGGAATGAAAAAAGGACAAGGGCTATATCATTCGATATTTTCAAGGTTTTTTCGTTGAATACAGTGATCGCGACGATCATGAAGAGTATGAAAAGCAGTCCCAGCAGCAAGTGTTCCATATTACAACTTCCGTAAATCTTTATCCGACTATATCGGCAAGGCTCAGGATCCTGTGTTCCGCCGAAACAACTATAACATGATCCCCTGGCAGAATTTTCGAGTTTCCGCCGGCAATTTCGACACTGCCGCCGCGCATGATGACCGCAATCAGTATGCCGGGCTTCAGCTTGAAAGCCTCATCCCTGAAGAGCATCCCTTGCAGTTTGAAATCAGTTCCTACCTCGAATTCCGCAGCCTCTACCGATCCGGAATTAAGAGCATAGAGCCATTTCATCGAACCGCAGGTCTCGTCAGTTGCGTTGTCAATCAGGCGTACATCCTTGATTATATCGATAAGTGCAACATCCTGCGTCGAAAAGACATGGTTGATGCCGCTTTTTTTAAGCATCGTTTCATAATCGATATTTTTGATTACAGCGGCTATCCTGGCCGTTCCGAAGGACTTCGCAAACATCGATATCACAAGGTTTTCCTCATCACGGCTGGTTGCAGCCACGCAAGCATCCGCCCCTTTCAGCTCCTTTTCCATGAGCTCAGAATCCGTTCCGTCACCGTTGACGATATCCGCCTTCGGAAAGCACTCGAGCATCTGACGGCAGCGCACCTCGTCATTGTCGATTACCGTAACTTTGATCCCGCGCCTGAGCAGAATCCCCGTCATATAGTAACCGACATTGCTCGCACCGACTATAACGGCCTTTTTCAGCCTTCTCTCTGTGATTCTCAGCTTATTCAGCGTTTTTTCCATCTCCGCTTCAGCCGCGACGAAGACGATCTTGTCTCCTGTTTTGATCTCATCCTTTCCTGACGGGGTAAAAACTCTGCCTCCGCGGTCAATAGCACAGATAAGTATCTTAGCATCAAGCACCTTTTGTACTGCGGGGAGCTTCACACCGGACAGGATCCCGTTTTCGCATATCTCGACAGCAGAGAGATGAACGGCTCCGTTTCCGAACACCTCACGTTCAACGGTCTCAACGTAGCGCAGCATCTTGATCCCGACCTCAGCTGCCGCCCTGTCAGGATTTATGAGAAGATCGACACCGAGTTCACTAGTCATAAAACTTATCTCTTTTTCGTATTCAGGACTCCTGACAGCCGCTATCGTGCGCTTTACCCCGAGTTTTTTAGCCGCGCTGCAGCACAAAATGTTCGTTTCGTCGTTCTTCGTAACCGCTACGAATACTGAAGCCGAATCAATGCCGCATTTTCTGAGCAGCCCGGAACAGCACCCGTTGCCGACATAGCCGTTGCAGTCGAATGCATCGGTAATGGCGTCGATCTTCTCAGGAGAGCGGTCAATGACCACAAGATCGTAACCTTCTTCGGTGATATGCTTTGCGAGCGCGAACCCGACCTTGCTGGCTCCGGCAATTATTACTCTCATATTTTCCCTCTCATACCTTGCAAAACTTTACTGCCACTTCTTTTCAGCTTCGGAAAGAATTCGCATAAGTGACTGATTATTTTGAGATTTTGCGATATCAAGCGCGGTTTTTCCGTCGACCTGTCTCAGTGTCGGGTCGGCACCGAGCTCGAGAAGTTTTTTTGCAACGGAAAACAAGTCATGCTTAACTGCATAAATCAAAGCGGTATTCCCGAAATCATCGGTCGCATCGACATTGAACTTTTTCACAAGAAGGTACGATGCAAGATCCTGCTTTTTAGCCTCCATCGCAATCATAAGCGCCGTTTTTCCGCCCTGGAATTTGTGGTTGAAATCTGCGTTTGCACCTGATTTCAAAAGAACGAGTGCCGCATCCAAATGATTGTTGTGCACCGCCATTACAAAAAGATTGGCCTTCGGATTTTTGAAGTATTTTCCGTTCGGGTCGGCACCGTTTTCAAGAATAAGTTTCACAACTTCGGTATACCCTTTTTCGACCGCGATGACTATTGCCGCCTTTCCGTTTTTATCTTTTGTGTTTACGTCAGCACCTTCCGAAACAAGAGTTTTGACGGCTTTCGCGTCACCCTTCTCCACCGCGTTTATGAAATCCATCGGAAGAGTATTCTTTTTGCTCAGGATCCTGTATGTTTCCTGCGCTCTCGCGTCGATCGCGTAGTCGAGAGCCGTCTTCCCCGCTTTGGAATGTTTCTTTTCGTCGAAACCCATTTTAAGCAGTTTGTTCATAAGTTCTGCATTGTTTGCTTCAGCGGCATACATCAGCGTATCCTTTCCGGCAGAATCTTCAGTTTTTATCTCGGCTCCGGCCGCAAGCAGCATTTCGACAAGCTTTTTGTTTTTCAGAGAAATAGCGTGAAGCAGCGCAGTTTTTCCGTCAGGCCCTTTGAGCTCAAGGTTGACACCGTTTTTGATGAAAAACTCCGTCATCGCGACATCGCCAGAAGTGACAGCGGTAACAAAAAGAGGCCAGTCCTCATCAACGAAATTGATGTCGGCACCTTTCGCGAACACTTCCGTTGCAGTTTTTACATTTCCAGCCTGAACCGCAGCCGCAAAAGACTCGTTCAAGTCATCGGCAAAAAGAAAAAATGAAAAAAATATTAAAAAAAGTAAAAATTTTTTCATTAAGCCTCCTTTTTCTTTCCCGCGCCGTGTCGTCGTAACGACGTGACAACGTGACGCCGATGGCGCGGTGTCGGCGCGGAAAACCAGAGCATTATAACAAAAAATTTTATTGCTTCAAAAATTATGGTAAAGACAAGCGACTTTTTTGGGGAGAGAAAAATGAACGTAACTTTATCCGGATACAACATCGATTCTTCGATAATCGAGGAACTCAAAAACCGCGCAGGCTGGACAGAGGACAACGTCACGCCCGAGACTTTGAGTGCGGCTTACGCCCGTATCTCACGTGATCCGGCGGATATCGGTGAACTGAGAAAAATCTCGCGCACCGAAGTCGCAAAATCGAGAAAATCGAACGAAACGATAATTTTCGGTCTGGGTCATTCGAGCGTTGCGGAACATGCCGTTTTCAACTTCGACATAACGGGAATTTCAAGGCTCGCGACCGAAGAAGTTCAGAAGTTCAGACTTGCATCTTTCACCGAAAAAAGCCAGCGTTACATCACTCTTGACGGCGATTTCATAATGCCGGAAGAGATAAAGAACTCCCCTTTTGCCGAAAAATTTTCGCAAGTCATCAAAATGCAGAACGACGCATATTTTACCCTTTTCGAGGCTTTGAAAGAGGATCTTTTCGCGAAAAATGCTGACAAAATAAAAACCAAAAGAGACCAGATCGACCTTGAAACAAAGGCAAAAGAAGACGCGAGATACATAGTCGCTCTCGCCACGAAATCGCAGTTCGGAATGACTGTCAACGCCCGTTCGCTTGAAAATATGCTGCGACAGTTCAATTCGTCTGATCTTGCTGAGGTTCGCGAACTTTCGGCAAAACTTTTCGAGAAAGTGAAATCGCTCGCTCCCTCGCTCATCAAATATGTCGAGCCGACAAAACACGAGGCGGCCAAAAAAAGTGCTCTTCTGGAAGCCGCTCTTGCCGTAAAAGATGCAACCAACGTAAATAATGGTGATTTTTCACCTGTTTCATACTCAAAAGACGCAGACACAGAGCTTGTAGCGGCGCTTCTTTACGCATATTCAAACAAAAATTTCGAAAGCTGCCTTGACCACGCCCGGAATATGAGCTTCGAAGCGAAAGAAAACCTGATAAAACAGGCACTTGCATCGAAAGAGAGCTTTGAGAAAGTGGACCGCGCCTTCGAGACGATAGACTACACTTTCGAACTCATTGTAAGTGCGACAAACTACGCTCAGCTCAAGCGCCACAGAATGACGACGCAGCTTGTTCAGGACTACGATCCTATGCTCGGCTGCACTCTTCCGGAATCGATAAAGGCTATCGGCAAAGAGGCTTTTTTCAACGAAACAATTAGTAAAATCAACGACTTTTACTACGATTTCGCAAAAGCGTTCCCCTGCTCCAGAAACTACATTCTTTCAAACGCACACAGGCGCAGAGTTCTCCTTAAAATCAACGCCCGCGAGCTTTATCACTTCATTTCGCTGCGTGACGACGAGCACGCTCAGTGGGATATCCGTAACAGCGCGAAAGAGGCTGAAAACTTCGTTAAATCGGTCCATCCGCTCTCCTCTATGCTTCTCTGCGGCAAAAACAGCTACCGCGAACACTTCGCAAAAATATTCCCCGAAAAATGATTTCGTTTTCAGATTTCGCAGACACTAAAAAAACGATCCTTTTTGACGGCGCGACTGGTTCAGCCCTGCTTTCAGAAGATAATTCGGTGATCCTTCCCGACATTCTTTCTCTGAAACGCCCGGGAATAGTGCTCGCTCTGCATGAAGAATACCTCGAAGCGGGCTGCGATGTGGTTGAAACGAATTCTTTCAACTCGAATCCGCTTGTTTTTGAAAGTTTCGGATCAAAAAAATCGGCCTCTGAATGTGCAAAAATTTCGGCAATTTTAGCCAAAAAAGCGGCTGAGAATTTTTCAACTCCTGAAAAACCGCGCTTCGTTGCAGGCTCAGTCGGCCCTGTTTTCAACCGAAACGGCTCACTGCAGCAGAATGAAGCGCTTCTTTTTGAAGCGTATTCAACTCAGATCTCTGCACTTCTTGAAGGCGGCGCAGATCTACTGATTTTCGAAACCATGCAGGATATTATTCAATTAAATTCAGCGCTTGCAGCGGCAAAAAAAATCAACAAAGAGATTCCGCTCATAGTTTCACTTTCAGGAAAAAACGGAAAAACCCACACAGGGATACCGTTTGGAGAAATCATCCGCGAAATCTCGAAACACGATCTGTTTGCGCTCGGACTCAACTGCGAAGATTTTGCAGAAATAGAAAAAGATGCTGAAATAATTAAGAAAATTTCGCCGATTCCGCTTTCGATTATGCCGAATCTGGGATTTCCTGAAAAAATCAACGGAAAATTCCTCTACAAAACGACTCCGGCAAAATTTGCCGGAAAAATGTCAGAGCTTATTAAGAAATTTGAACCAAAAATCATCGGCGGCTGCTGCGGGACTACACCTGAACACATCAAAGCGGCAGCAGGGAAAATATTTTGCATCCAAGAATAAATATTCTGTTTTTTCTCCTGTTTTTAAATATAATCCTCCGTTTTTGAAACCTCTCCTCTCGATCCTCTCTCCAAAGTGGAGACGGGAAAAGGTCTGGTCATTTGGAGATAAAGATGACAAAAATAATACTCGCTTCCGGTTCGCCTAGAAGATTAGAACTGCTGAAAGATGCCGGCTTCGAGCCCGTTGTAGTAAAACCTTGCTGCGAAGAGAAGATCCAGCCGGGGCTGAAACCTTCGGAAATCGTTGAATCTTTGGCCGAGCAGAAAGGCAGATCCGTAATAAATTCAAACAATTACAGCAATATCCCCGTTGTTTCGGCGGACACAGTAGTTGCTTTAGGTGACAAAGTCATAGGCAAACCGAAAGACAGAGCCGATGCCGAAAAAATCCTTTCGGAACTAAGCGGAAAAACGCATCAGGTCTGCACCGGAGTCGCGATATTTTATCAAGGAAAGACTTCAGTTTTTTCGGTCAGCACCGATGTCGAATTCAAGACTCTTTCAACTGAAGAGATCGCTTTTTACTGCGATACTGATGAGCCCTACGACAAAGCTGGAGCCTACGCGATTCAGGGCAAAGCGGCCTTTATGGTCAGAGCGATAAACGGCTCGCATTCGAACGTTATCGGACTTCCGGTGTGCGAAGTCATCGAAAATCTTGAAAAAATTGGATTTAAACACAATAGTTGAGGTCAAAATGATACAGAACAAAATTTTCTACATTGCTATCGGCATAATTCCACTGCTTTTCTCGATGGTAATCCACGAAGTCGCTCACGGATTGGCAGCCCTCAAACTCGGTGATCCGACGGCAAGAGATGCGGGAAGACTCACTCTGAATCCTATTGCCCATCTCGATCCGATGATGTCGCTCGCCGTTCCGCTTCTGAGCTACCTGCTTGCCGGAGTTTTCTTCGGCGGCGCAAAACCTGTTCCAGTCGATCCACGCCGCTTTTATCCTCATATAAGCATGAGGCGCGGCATGATGTTCGTCGCGGCGGCAGGACCTTTGAGCAACCTCGTGTTAGCATTCATCAGCGCATTTTTTTACGTTGCTGCATACCGCTTTTTCCCGAATGAAATCATCATAACTTTTTTCGAGATCTCGCTCATGTTCAACGTCATGCTCTGCTTCTTCAACTTAATTCCGATCCCGCCGCTTGACGGAAGCAGGATACTTCACGGTTTTTTGCCGCGCGAATACGACAGAATATACTTCACGCTTGAAAGATACGGATTTATCATAATCATGGCCCTGGTCGTTACAGGAGCTTTCAGCATCCTGCTCGTTCCTGCACGACTGATCCTCAAACTTTTCATATGGATTCCGACTTTAATTTTCGGGTAGGTAAATCATGGAAAAAATCAAAATCAACGCACTTTTAGACCTGACACAGACCGATTTCGCCGATATTTTCGAAGGCTGCGAATATCCGCACGAAATCCTGCCTCTCATCAAAGAGTACATTCTGAAAAAAGGACCGGCTTTAGGCAGTGATTACACGATGATAAAGGAAAATGTCTGGGTCGGTCAGGGCACAGAAATCGCAGAAACCGCATTCATCAAAGGACCGGTGATAATCGGACACAACGTTGAGATCCGCCAGAGCGCCTTCATCCGCGGCAGTGCGATAATAGGAAACAATTCCGTAATCGGAAACTCGACCGAAATAAAAAACAGTTTCCTTTTCAATAAAGTGCAGACTCCGCACTTCAACTATGTCGGAGACTCGGTTTTAGGCTTTCACGCCCACATCGGAGCCGGCGTAATCCTCTCTAATGTCCGCTCGATCCCCGGGAACGTCAAGATCCACTGCGGAGACGAAACGATTGAAACAGGGCTTCGCAAATTCTCGGCAATACTCGGTGACAATGCAGAAATCGGCTGCAACTCAGTTCTTAACCCAGGAACGATAATCGGAAGAAATTCAGTAGTTTACCCGCTTTCATGCGTCCGCGGATTCGTTCCTGAGAACTCGATTTTCAAAGGAAACGGCGTGATTGTGCCAAAAAAATCGTAAAAAACAGATCTTCAACAAAGCCGGCTTATTCTGAAAATATTCTGGCTTCCCTGAGACGTTCAATCTCCCTGATTCTTTTTCTTGTTTTGGCAGACAATTTATGACAGTTTTCGAACGCATAATCACCGATTTCCTTAACAGAATCGGGAATAACAACTGTTTCCAGACAGACACAATCTTTAAAGATACCATCTTTAATTTCCGGCATTGAAGACGGCAGAACTACGGTTTTAAGATTTTTGCAACCACAAAACATATAACAGTCCGTCGTCCCCACAGAATCAGGAATTATTATGGATTCAAGGCTGGTGCAATCAGAAAATACATGCCATCCGAGTTCTTTCACCGATTCAGGAATGATGACAGATTTCAGAGCCGTACAGCCCCTGAAAGCAGAGCTGTCGATTTTTCTTACACTATCGGGAATAATGATGTTTTTCAAAGAGGTGCATCCGCAGAACGCGCCGCATCCAATTTCCGTAACAGAGAGCGGTATAACCGTATTCTTACAGCCGGCTTTAAGAATATGTGTCTTGGTTTCAATCGTTTTCCTGCCGTATTTCAGTACACCTGTCTCGGTTTCAATTATTGCATTGCAGTCACCTCGGGAATCATATATTTTATTATCTTTATCTACCTCAATAGAGACAAGTCCTGCGCAGCCGGAAAAGACATTTGAGCCGATAAGCTGCACTGAGGCCGGAATAACTATAGAAGTCAGGCTCCTGCAGTTTTTAAACGCGCCAGTCTCTATTTCTTTCACCGAATCGGGAATTACAACGAAAGCCAGCGCTTTGCATTCACTAAAAACGTCAGTGCTGATTTTCTTCAATGAATTTGAAAGGACCACTGATTTCAAACTGGTGCAGCCGTAAAACGCCGATCCATCTATTTCCTGCACCGAATCGGGAATTATAACGGAAGTCAGACTGCGACAGCCGGCAAAAGCCATGGAGCCGATCTTAACAACCGAGTCCGGAATAGTTACACTTGTCATTTCCGAACAGCCGTGAAATGCCGCGAAATTGATGACCTTTACCGAATCAGGAATAATCATGGATTTCAGAGATGTGCAGTCGTGAAACGCCTCAAATCCGATTGCAGTTACGGAATCAGGGATAACAGTGCTCCCGCATCCGGTTATCAGCACGTTCGTATCGGTTTCGATTATTGCGTTGCAGTTGTCTCTGGAATCGTACTTCGGATTGTTTTTATCCACTTTTATAGAAACCAGTGAATCGCAACGGTTAAAAATATTTTCTCCGATTGTTGTAACAGATTTAGGAATAACTATTGATTCCATATTGCTGCAGCCGCAGAATGCACCGTTTTCTATCGTCTTTACCGAATCCGGAATGACCATATTTTTAATACCTCTGCAGCCGCAGAACGCACCGTTGCCGATCACCTTAACAGATTCAGGAATAACAGTTTCCTTACACCCTGCAAGCAAAGTATTGCCCGCAGTTTTAATTATAGCGTTGCAGTTGTCTCTTGAATCATAGTATTCATTATTTTTATCCACAACTATGGATGCAAGATTGGTGCACTCGTCAAAAGCGTTCTGAATAATAATGACTGAAGCTGGTATAAATATGGATTTAAGGCCTGTGCAGCCGAAAAATGCCGGATAATCGATACACTCAACCGAATCAGGTATGACCGTATTCATACAGCCGAGAAAGAGTCCGCTCGTATTGGTGTCAATTATTGCGTTGCAGTTGTCTCTGGAATCATAGTATTCATTGTTCTTGTCGACAACAATCGACGTCAAAGCGCTGCAATACCAAAAGGCAGTGTCTTCAATATAGCTGACAGAAGCCGGAATAAACAAAGAAGAAAGACTGCTGCAATCAGAAAATGCGAATTCTTCAATATCTTTTACCGAATCAGGGATCACGACAGATTTAAGATTCCTGCACATTTGAAATGCCGATATACAGATCCTTTCAATTGAATCCGGCAGAACGACAGCCGTAATAGCAGAGCACTTAAAAAATGCCGAACCAGGAATTTCAGTTATACCGTTTTTCAACTCGACTTCGCCTTTGCCGTCCGCAAAACTGTGATAATTTGAATTTCGGTCAAGCCACGGCACGTCTAATCTTTCTGAGCTTTCATAGTAAAGAACTCTTGAATGCAGCTTTTTTTTCATTTTCATCTCCTTGAATGACATCGGGGTTGGGAACACTTTATGAGACGTGTCAGGTAACGCCTCTACTTTTCCAGACGTTTGATAAGATACGGGAAAACTGCTTCGAAATCAACGCCGTACCAGTTGTGATTTTCGTGGCTCATCGTCTCTTTTATCGCTTCGACTACGAAATCTGCTGCAAGAGAATAAGATTCTTCAAGTGTGTGACCTCTCAGGTAAGCACCTGTGAAAACGCTTGCGAAAATGTCACCCGTTCCGTGGAAAGTCTGCGAAATCTTCTCATGAAAATAGCTTGAAAAAGCGTCTTTTTCAGCATCGTAGGCAATGATTCCGATCTTTCCTGTGACATTTTTGAAAGAAGGCTGATCTTCCGGGAATTCGACACCTTTGAGAACGACTTTCTTTGCACCCATTGCAGCTATATCTTTAAGGATTTTCTTAAGATATGCTTCATCGTAAGTGCCGCCTGCACGGTAAGGAACTCCGAGCATGAAACTTGCTTCGGTCATGTTCGGAACAACGATATCCGCTTTTTCGCAGAGTTTTGCCATCGCAAACGCGAATTCCTGAGTAAAGCCCGGATAAAGCTTGCCGTTGTCGGCCATGCACGGATCAACTATCGCCAGAGTCTCTTTTCCGCCGAAATCGTCAATAAGTTTTTTCATAAGCTCAAGCTGCTCGAAAGAACCGAGATAGCCTGTATATATCGCATCAAAGCGGAAGTTTTCCTTTTTCCAGTGATCCATTATCGGAGCGATCTCGCCCGTCAGATCGTGGAAAGTAAAACCTTTGAAAACAGTGTGCGTCGAAAGAACGGCCGTCGGAATAACGCAGGTCTCGACACCCATCGCCGAAATTACCGGCAGTGCAACTGTAAGAGAACATTTGCCAAGACAAGAAATATCCTGGACGGTAACTACGCGTTTCATAATTCCTCCAATATCAGAAAAAGATTAGTAAAACCGGCATTATGATTATTCACCGAAATAGATGCAGTCAAGAGCTATACCCTGTTTCGTATCGAAACCTTCATTGAGATAAAGCTCGGGAGCCGGCGTTTTATATTCGCCTTTTTTGAAGAATGCACCGACCGAACCTTCAGCCGGGCAGTAGATTTCACTCGAATTAGATCCCTGAAGCCTCAATTTCGCAGCATACTCAGATGCTTTCACAGCCTTTCCGTTAAGTTTTACCGACATATTGAAATCGATCAGAGTGAGATCGTTTTTGACAGTCGTGCCGGAAGTCATGTTGTGCGAACTCAGAAGCGGGACCCGCGTATAACTCCTTTCCGAAGCGACTTTATCGACGAAAGCAAGCTCAAGATACGCGTTTATCGTGGAACCGAGAAGAACTTCAGCGATGTATTTGCCGTCCTTTTTGGAAAGATCGAGCACGAAATCGCTTGCGGTTTTGTCGATATTTACTGCAAGACCGATCGATTCAATAGCTTTCTGTTTTTCGACCCATTCTGCGAAAGGAGTTCCGTTCACATTGAAATCAAGTGTGACTTTTCCTGTTTTTATATCGAAGTTGTGACTATTGTCACCATCTCCGATCTCAAGATCACGTTCTATGAATGTTTTGAAATCAGCCGAAATAATGCTCTGACCGTCATAAATAACATCGTAAGTTCCGACCGGCGCATAGAAACTGAACTCTCCGCCGGAAAGTTCCGAAATATTCAAAACCGGATATTCGATCCCGTTTTCATCTTTGATCCTGATAAAGTCGGCTTTTTCGGTTTGGAAAGTCGAGCCGTTGAGAGTGATTTTTCCGGACACTCTGCTCGGAGCGACATTAAGATCCATCTCTTTTTCGGTAAGCCATGTCGTCGTATTGTCAGCCTGCATAACTGCAAAAGAGAAAGATGAAACCTGAGCGCCTTCACTGTTTGCGTAAGTTGCCGGAACAGTAAAAGGAAGTCCCGAAAAAATTCCGGAAACATCGTTGAGATAGCTTTCGAAATTCATCGAGTATGTCTTCTGCGAGTATTGAACATTTCCTTCTGCATCTGTAATGGAGAGCCTTCTGACAAGCAGACCTTCGTATGTTATATTGCCTTCATCGTCAGGAACGAGATCTGTTCCGAAATCCTTGATGACGAAAGAAGATGCGTCAAATCCGACAGCCTTGAGTTTGCCTATCGTGCAGTCAGCCTCAGTGCATTTCGTAACCGTCGGGAAATCGTTGCCGCCCAGGAATTTTATCTTTCCGTAAACTCTGCCGAAATCAAGCGTGATGTTGTGGCCTGAAGGATCCGCCGTTCCCGCATTCCATGTTTCCAGCTTTATGTAGCGGACAGGATACGAACCGGCTTCCGGAAGATAGACAAGGTTGAGGTCCGCACCGGTTGTAACGGCAATGCTGTACGATGTTGCGGAAGAAAGATCTGCCACAACTACAGCACTTATGGAACTCAAAGGAGGATTTTCGACAAGAACGAGCTGACCTCCGCTTACAGCATAGCCTTCCTGGACTATCGAACCCGCAAAAGTGATCGTCTCGATTTTGATATCCTTGTCCATATCGTCTTCAACGACAATTCCTTTCGAGGAAGGAAGAACTGTTCCGTCGAAACTCTCCTGCCCTGCTGCAAGCTGCCCTTTGAAAGAAACCGAATATGTGCCTTTCGGAAGAAGAATATCGTATGAAGCAAATTCACTGTAAGGAATGACTTTTTCAAAAGTTCCCGTCTTGAGAACGAGCTGCGTAGAATCCAGATAAGCCTCTTCTACCGTGAAAACGGCGTCAGAATTATTGACGACCTTTCCTTTGAGGTGATAAAGCGGAAGATCGAAATCAAGCGTTCGGTCTCCGCTGGACAAATCGATATTCTCTGCAATAACCACCTTGTTAGCCGATGAAACAGGCCGGTAGGCAAAGTTGTATCTTCCTTTCGGGAAATTCATGGTTTTTCCGGAAAGCCCTGCGACATCACCGACCTTGAATTCATCGAGCGTTCCCTTGTTTTCAGCCCAGATCTCACCGTAAGCGTCATCGCCGGTCGCTGCGCCGTTGATCTTGATTTCTCCGACAGTAAGTTTTTTGGTTTCGACATTGATTTCATAGTCGTCGCCGCTGCGGATCTCGGTGCATTCGCCTGTGTAGTCGGAAGTTTCCCCGTCATTTACTTCTGTATCGGCATCTTCATCAGGTTCCGTGTCGTCTGCGGTATCACTGTCATCAGCCGGCGTATCGGTATCGGTGACCGTACCTGTATCGCCCGTGTCGCCCGAACCGTCCTTTTCGCAGTCAGTTCCCGACCAGTGGTAACCGTCAGGACATGAACCGCCGGAATCTTTGCTTCCGCCGCCGCAGGAAACAACCATAAAAAGTGCCGTAATCAGCAGAATTGAAAATAATTTTCTCATTTTTGCCTCTCTATAAAATTAAACCTTTAAAAAAGCCTGGAAATTTTATTGATGACCCGTATTTTGTCAACTAATTAAAGTTCGGATGCGCGCCTTGGTACACATCCGAAGGCGTGTGTTGCATTTATGGGCGTGTGCCGTATGATTTTCTCATCACTCCGACCTTACACAGCGGAGAGAATAATACTCGGTAAGGGGATTGCCAACGGAGAAAATACGTCCTTCGTCGAAATCCACAACATGCACTTTATAGACTACCTTGGAGGAAGACCAGAATATGCCTGTGTCTCCGAGTTTACTGTATTTTTCTTCTCCGGATTCGGAAGAACAACCGGCACAAGCTTCTGATAAGCATGATGTATACTGACAGTCGGTAATAATTTCACATTCTCCTCCGGTTTCCGTTGCAGGGCAATTTTTAATGAGCGTTCTCAATTCCTCGATTGTAGGTAAACGCCAGTCAGTGTAATCACCATCAGTATTTGTCTGACAATAGTGATAGGCATCCTGCCAATTAAGATTTGATTTTTTTCTGGACCAGATGAGACCGCTCGATGAATCTTTACACGGAGCCCAGCCTTTTGAAGTGCACTCCCGAAAAGACTTCTCCTCTTCGATCTCTTCCTCTTTGCATTCACCCTTTGAAGAATCGCAGCCGTAAAAACAGATTTCATAAAGTTTCCACTTCAGCTCGTTATCCGGAACCGTAACATCGCAGATATAGGAATCATCCTTATAACATCTGTATACGCCGTATCGCTCACATGTCGGAGGTAACTGCTCGCTCTGTTCGGCGGTTTCATTTTCCCCATCTTCATCTCCGCCGCACGAAACCAGAATAAACATTGCTGTAAAAACGGCAAGAATCACAAGAATTTTCTTCATTTTTATCTCCAAAATCTACATTACAAACATCAAAAAACGTAATATTTTAGGCATATTTGAAGCCTTAGCAAGTTTTCGGACCAAGGTCATCCTTGTTCCATAAACATGAATGTGACGCAGTTTTTAGAGACGACTTTGAATACTCTTCCACAGTTTGTGAGGATCCTTTCGCTCCGTTGTCCGCCGCATTCGGCACATTTTTTGAAGCCGTTCGAGCGTTCAAAGCAGCCTGCGCTCACAAAAAGAGGCGGATGGAAACCTGAAACCGGGATTATTTCGGGTGAAAGCTGCGGAACATCTTCTTTTTCCTCGATCCAGGAGTAGCCGAAAAGGAGTTTTTCTCCCAGAAGATTTTTGAAAAACGAGTATGAAAACCTGTTAGCAATGTAGAGCGAAAAATCGATAAAGAAGAAAATATTTTCATCTTTCAAGTGTTCAAGCGCGAAGTTGAGCTGCCCCAGATTGGACAAACCTATAAGGATTTTCTCATCTCTGTTTTCGGCAATTATATCATTGATTTTATTGAGATATTTCCCACTTTCTTTCATCAGCGGAAGAAGCGGGATCGTCAGAAATCCGCTGACTGTTTTAAGCGAATTTTCAGAATCGTCCGGCATGAAAAACGGAATATCGGTGTCCGGGTTCATCAAAGCGCGCTCACTGAAAATTTCCGTGATATTTCCGCTTTCAGGTAGTGAAAACAAACTCAAAACTACCCTCTTTTTTTCTTCAAAAGCAACGTCGCAGAAGTCAGCGTATTTTTCGTAAAAATCAGTTCTTATTTTTTTAAGAACGCTCGGAACTACAAAGACGTTTTCGCAGTTTTTATCAAAAGTCACCTTATCCGAAAAATAGAATGAATCAGCCGAATTTTTCAGTATTTCAGCTAACTTATCTTTAAAACCGTGCTGATTTTCAGATTTTTCTACTGTAATTTCTTCAGATTCATAGGAAAAGCTGCCGCCCTTTATTTTGATCCTATTTTCTGCAAGAGAAACTTCAAGAGGAACAGCTTTTTTCCACTGGGGAAAACTTCCGGAGTTTACCTTTTTTCTTTCGAGAGAACGCGAACTTACGAGATAAATTTCATCCCCGACTTCAGGCAGTTCCGCGGTTTTGACATAAACTCTCGAACTGTCGCCCACAATTTTTAGATTTTTGCCTGATGCGGAAGAAATCTCTTCGATCGAGCAGTTGAAAGGCTTCGTTTCATCGTTGTTTTTGAAGAAAAGAAGCCCGTCGTGTATTCCGAGCGAATATTTGGTTTTGATAAAAAAGCGGTCCTTCAGCTTTTTCTCGCAGACTCCTGTCTTTACTCCGCGATGCCCCGGATAACCGCCGCAGATAAGGTTGTTTCCCGAAAAATTCTTGAAATAAGCAGTCGTAGCCTTTCTCGCAAAGCAGATGCGGCTGTTTTTCAAAGCGTCGAAATAGTCGCTCCGCTCAAGCATGGCGCGGTATAAAGCCGAAGTGTGAAAAACATATTCAGGCGATTTCATACGCCCTTCGATCTTGAACGAATCGACTCCCGCGAATTTGAGCTGTTGCACAAAATCTTTGTATTCAAGGTCGTTGCACGAAAAGAAATATCCTTTTTTTCCGTCTTCGGTCTCGTAGTAGCTCCGGCAGAGCTGGGCGCACATTCCGCGGTTTCCCGATCTCCCCAGAACCATGCCGCTCGCAAGGCAGAGCCCAGAAAAAGAGTAGCAGAGAGCGCCGTGGACAAAGACTTCAAGCTCCATATTGGGAACTTCCTTTTTGATTTTCGCAATGAGATCAAACGGAACTTCGCGGCTCAAAACAACTCTTGAAAAACCCTGTGATTTCAAGAATTTAACACCTTCAACAGTGTGAACAGCCATCTGTGTTGAAGCGTGAAGCGGCAAATCCGGAAAAAGTTTTTTAAGCAGAGCCGCAAAACCTATATCCTGAAGAATTACCGCATCTACTCCGGCATTGTACAAAAACCGGGCGCAGTCGAGCGCGCTTTCGATCTCGTTTTCTTTGATAACAGTGTTCAGCGCCGCGAAAATCTTCTTTCCTTCACGCGCGGCAAAGGTTTTAAGCGAAAGGAACTCCTCTTTCGAAAAATTTTTTGCCGCTTTTCTCGCCGAAAAATCGCTTAAACCGAGATAAACCGCATCGGCACCGCCTTCGAAAGCCGCAACAGCAGCCTCAAAACTGCCGGCAGGAGCAAGGATCTCAACGTCAGGATTCATTTTTCACCTAAAATTCGAGCGGCAGATACTTGCCTTCATCAAGAACTTTGTGCGAATAGTCTTCAAGCATCACGACAGAGCGGAGCGCGACTTCAGGCGCAGGCTTTCCCGCTTTGGCGTAAAGTTCGATTTCGTATTTGTAGTATTTTATTGCTTCGGGAATATCGGAAACAAGATCGACCGCGGCAAGATCGGCAACCAGTTCGATCAGCTTATCCCCTTCAAATTCGCCGCTTTCTATCAGTTTTTTGAGATAAGGCTTCCTTTCGACATTTATCTCAAGTTCCTTCATAAGTTTCTGTTTCGCATAGACATCGTAGATATTGCTTTCATCAAACTTTTCAAAGCCGTAATCACGGCATTTTTTCAGGGAATTGTATCTTGCGAGCTCGCTTGCGTCAGGAGCGACTGTATTGACAAGTTTCAAAGCGGTGTCGCAGTCTCCGCGGATCATGTAGATATAGGCAATGTTCAAAGTTCCGTTTGAAGTGATATACTCCCCTTTTTTCACCATTTCCTCGTAGAATGAGATAGCCTTCTCATGGTCACCTTTTACGATATGGTAACCGATTACATTGCCGAGAAGGTTCGGATCCCAGTAGCCGGTATCAATCGATTTTTGGTAATACTCCCAAGCTTTGTCGGGGAACTTCATGTTGAGATATTCAGCTCCTATCGTAAACAGTCCGCGGAAAGAGAGCGGCTGCTTTTCGGCATCGGCATGAAGTACCTTCCAGACATTTTCCATTTCAAAGTTACGCGAGATCGTCCTCAGAGAGAAAAGCGCAAACAAAAGTGTGATGCAGAGCGCTGCGACGGCCCTTTTCCTGTTTTCTGAGAAGTTGAACATCTGCTGGAAACCAGTATTTTCTGTTCCGGCAAAATAGTCGAAAAGAGTTCCTGCAATCGCACAGAAGCCTGTAACCGGAACATAGAGATAGTGCACCGCAACGATTTCGTGCAGCGGGATTATCTGTAAAACAGGAGCTAAAGAAACGATGAAAAATACTATCCAAAATGCGACACTGTGTCTCATCTCAAGACGTTCCGCAGTTGAATTTGTTTTGTTTTTCCGTGAAGTCGTAAGAAGAGACCACACAAGAAAAACAAGGACAAACATCGAAAGGATCGAGAAAAAGACCTCGAAATTCCAGTCTAAAACGAGCGGATAACCCGCATTGTCGAGAATGAGTTTCCACGGAAAAATCGTAAGTTTCAGGTAATGCAGGAAAATCGTGGCTGCCGTGAGATAGTGCACTTCGGGCGAATTGCCGTGGAAGCTGATGCCGTTAAGCGAAACGAGGGCACTGCCGCCGCCGGAAATCGCAAGAAAGGCAAAAAACGAAAAAAGAATAAGAAAAATCATCGCCAGGAAATAGAACCACGGCTTTTTGAGAAGCGCCGCGCCGTCCTTGTATCCGGCATACATTATGAAAACAAGCGGGATCGTGGCTCCCATCTCTTTCGAAGATATCGAAAGCACCATGAAAACAAGTGCGAGAATAAGCATCCCCCACTGTTTTTTCACATTTCCGGAAACTGCCCTTTCTGCCGGAGAAACAGTTCTGTAGAATTTGAAAAAACAGCCTATGCTGAGAATGTAGAAAAGTCCCATGAGGACATCTCTTCTGCCTGAAATATATGCGACAGCATCGGTGTTTACGGGATGGACCGCAAAAATCAGAGCAGCAGCGAACGCCGCCCGCTTCGTAAGTCCGAACATCCTGAGCGCCCAGAAAAGAGCAAGCACCGAAACCGTATGGTAAATTATGTTCATCAGCCTGAAACCTGCCGGATTCATTCCGAAAATGCGATAATCCAAAGAGTACGAAATATAACGCAGCGGTCTGTACGAACGCAGAATATCGGCGAAATTTCCTGAAGTTATCCAAAGAGAATTCTGAACAAGCGGAACGTCGTCGAAAATAAAATCGTTCGGAAGTGAGTTGAAATAGACGAAAACGACCGCCAGAACGAGAAAAAATATCTGTTTTTTACTGCTCTTCTCTGCCATCGTCCGCTCCCGAATCAAAAAGTGCGTCAAGTTCCCTGTCGATATCCTCCTGCCTTGTTTCACGCTTCATCGGCTTTATGAAGAAAACAATGTTCAGGATCATCAGCAGTGCAAAAAAAGCGAACATGAAAAGCCCTGCATAGTCAGAGCGCGGAATAACGCCGTCCTCGATGAAAAAACCGTCATCCTTCATGTCAAGAAAGAGCGAATTTGCAAAAAAAGCCTGCATTTTGGCCGCTCTGGAATTGGTTTTGAAAGCGAATGCACGTCCCTTCACCGTTCTGTAGTGCGGACCTGAAAAAGAATCTTCGTCGGTCACAGCCGAATCTATAATGAATCTGGAAGAACCGTTGAGATAGTAGACGACATGACGTTCTCCGGTCACACCTTTTTTGATGTTCCCGCCCTGGACTGAAGTTATCCCCTTGATCTGGACATAGTCGCCGTCCTTCACTTTTGCAAAAGCGTCGTTATTGAGCTCAAGAGCGTCACCGAGGTCGATAGGCGTATCGTTCGAAAAGAAATAGATGACATTGTCTGAAAAAGCATAGATCGCATAAAGCAGGATCACTGAAGCGACAGCGAACGTGATAAAATTCTTCTTTCCTACATAAAAACTGATTTTTTTCATGATTTTTTCTCCAGAAGTGCTGTGGCAGTAGCGGCTATTCCCTCTTTTCTGCCGGTAAAGCCGAGTTTTTCGGTGGTTTTTCCTTTGACCATGATGCAGTCAGACGGAATCCGCATTATTTCAGCTAATTTTTCTCTCATTTGAAGTTTATATTTACTTATTTTCGGAGTTTCGCAGATGACAGTAGCATCGACATTTACGATCTGCCAGCCGCGTGAAGCGAGCTCGGTTACGACTTTTTCAAGAAGGATCGTGCTTCTTATGTTTTTGAAAGCACTGTCTGTATCAGGAAAAAGCTCTCCGATATCACCGATGGCAGACGCACCCAGAAGAGCGTCTATTACCGCATGGATCAATACATCGGCATCGCTGTGACCTGCAAGCCCCGGATGGCTTTCGATCAGGATCCCGCCGAGAAAGAGCTCTCTTCCCTCTTCAAATTTATGGACATCAAATCCGCTTCCGACCCTTAAATTCATATCATCCCCAACCCTATGAACAAAATCTGCATAAAAATATAGAAAACAAGGAATATCCTCGCTTTTCTTTCATCAAATCCGTTTAGAATTTTTCCGCCTTTATATACGAGAACGGCACGCCAGACAAAAGACATAAGATTCCCCAACACCGGAATAATATTAAGCAATCCAGTCACCATTATAAAACTCGACATGCGGTAGAACTGGATGAGCCGCGTTTTCGCACCGAGAAGAGTGCTGCCGGTATGAAGAATGAACGCCGTAAAAACTATCGCCATAAAAGGTGAAAGGGCTATCTGGAAAAAAAGCATCGACGGCTCAGGATTCATCATGTCGAAAACCGCTTTTAAAGCAGCTTCATCCTTCAGCAAGGGAAGCGCCGTTCCACCGAATGAAGATACCGCAGCCTTGAAAGAAGCGAAATCGGGAAAAGCGGTCTGAAAGAATTTCAAAGCCCAGAAAATCTGGAAAAGAGAGGCCGCAAAAGCCGTGATAATACCGTACAGAGGCAGGAACGAAGGCTTTTTGCAGATTTTCATTTTGTAGAAAAATGCTTCCGGAGTCAGGATAAGTTCTTTTGTCGTAAGGAAAAACGCATCGGCGAAACCTATCTGCGAAACGAGATCCCACGGCGTTCCTGACTCGGTAGCGATCTTTATTTTTTTAAGAACGACCTTGACTTTTCTTATATTTTCATTTCTTTCGGCTTCTTTTGCATCGGTTTCATTGCGCTCTTCCGGAGCAGGATCGACGACACAATTTTTCTCTTCTTTCAAAGGATCGCCGATAAATACAAGGGCTCCGCACTTAGGACATCTCGTCATTCCGCTTTTTGCAACCGATATCACCTTGTTACAGTTCGGACATTCGGTAATCATCCGTCTCTCCTTCAAAAAAGCATCCGCTTATAGCACAAAAAATCGATGAAAACTACAAAAAGAGGATAAAAAAATGCCTGAGCTAAAAAACTCAGGCAAGAAACAAAAATGCGTGTGATCTATTGTGGATGACTGAAAGAATTACTTTCTGAAACCGCCTCTCGGTCTCTCTTCACGCGGACGTGCTTCGTTGACAGTGATCGTTCTGCCTGCAAGCTCGGTTCCGTTGAGGCCTTCGATCGCAGCCATAGCTTCTTCTTTTACCGGCATTTCGACAAAGCCGAAGCCTTTCGAGCGCTGGGTTTCACGATCGATCACGAATCTTGCGGAATCAACTGTTCCGTAAGCTTCGAATGCAGCTCTAAGTTCATCTTCACTCATTTTGTACGCAAGGTTTCCAACATAAATGTTCATGTCTCTTCTCTCAAAAAACAATTGTAAAACACACCCTGAGAACTATTTCTCAAGGTGACGGGATACTAACGGGCAAAAAATAAAAGTCAACAATAAAAACATTTTTGAAAAATTTTTTTCTTTTCCGCCGCGCTTTTTCACTCTTATTTGACAAAACAGCGCCTTAAAATAAATTAGGGAGTTTTATCGATCGATGAGAGGAAAAAGCAATGTTCACCGGAATAATCGAAGCGGTCTCAGCGGTAACAAAAATCGAAAAAAGGGGCTCTGAATGCCGTCTCAGCATAAAAAATCCGTTCGGAAACGAAATAAAAACAGGCGATTCGATAGCAGTTGACGGAGTCTGCCTCACAGTCGAGAGTTTCACCGAAGGAACGATTTCGTTTTTTGTCTCGAAATCGACTCTCGAAAAGACGATCGCGGCAAAATACAATACCGGTTCGACCGTGAATTTAGAACGTGCTATGCCGGCAGACGGCAGATTCGACGGGCACATCGTGCAGGGTCACGTCGACTCCTGCGGAAAAATCACCGATGTCAGAAAAATCGGCGACGGAGTTGAAATAGGAATCACTTTCGACCGGAAATTCAACGATCTCACCGTTCCGCGCGGCTCAGTCACAGTGAACGGAGTAAGTCTGACTATTGCCGGACTTGAAGGGAACACTTTCAAAATATCGCTCATTCCTGAGACTCTGAAAAGAACTTCTTTCGCCGGGACACTCAAAACGGGTGCGGAAGTCAACATTGAATTCGATATTCTCGGGAAATACGTTGCAAGAATCATGCACCGCGGCGGAAATGACGAAGCGCTTGAAAATTTAATCGAAAAACTTTAACTGGCGCGCACCTTCGACGTCACGTCGTTACGCCGTTACGTCGTCACGGCGACAGGCGCGCCGAATTTTCTTTTAAAAAAATTCTTTTAAGTTATAGTCCTCAGTCTTTTTGTGTGTGGAGGATTTATATGAAAAAACTGCTCGGTATCTTATTCTTTGTTTTTATTGCAACTTCAGAACTTTTTGCCGAAACGCTCGTAGTTATGGACACTGCGGACAATACAGGCAAGATCCATCCTGATGTCGTCAAAGGCTCTAAGGAATACATTACCCAGCTCCTGAAAAGCGTCGGCAAATACACGATCATTGCCGAAAACACCCTGAACGACGTGAAAAAACGCTCTCCGGAATGGTCGAACTGCAATCAGATGGAGTGTCAGATCGAAATCGGAAAGGCACTTAAAGCCGATATCGTCGTCATTCCTTCGGTAGAATATTTCGCCGGGATCTTCACGCTGACCGTAAACTACATCTATGTCGACGGCAAAAGAAAGACCGAAGCAGGCGCGACTGACTTCAACGGCACGGCTGCCGGAATGAAAAAAGCTCTCGAAGCGGTAGTTTTGATGATCCACGGCAAAAAGACAGAGACTCCGGTTTTCGTGGAAGAGAACAAAGAACTTGAAAAATATAAGGCAGAGAATTTCAAAGAGACGACTCCTAAAGAGTATGTCGTTCCGGAAGAACCCGTCGCTCCGGCACCGGCTCCAGTAGTCATCATGCCGGGTTCAGCTTCGTTTTCATCAGAAAAACAGGGCGTTAAAGTCACTCTCGACGTTTCGGGAACTTCTCCCAAAAGCTGCACGGCCCCGTGCACGATAAACGACATCGAGCCCGGAACGCACACTGTCAGGTTCGAACTTGCGGGCCACACCACTAAAGATGAAGCTATTGAAATCCAGTCAGGCAAAAAGACTGAGAAAAAAATCACTATAATCCCCGTCATCAAAAGCCTTGAAGAGGTCAACAACGAACTTATCGCGGCGGCAAAATCGGGAGATCTCGATCTTGCGAAAGACCTTCTCTCGAAAGGTGCAAGCATCAACTACCACGACAAATCGGGACTTTCACCGCTTCTTGTCGCGGTTCTCGGCGGTCAGAAAGTCATGGCGGGCTACTTTACCGGCCGCGGCGCACTGCTTTCATCGACTGAAAGTGCCGCTCTGATGCGCGTTTCAGTAGAAAAGGACGATCCGTGGCTCGCTTCCGTCGTAACGAAACAGAAAAGCATGCTCAACCTCACTTTTGAAAACGGCCGCTCTGTTCTCTGGCTTGCAGCAATGAAAAATTCGTGGAACGTTTTCGATGAGTATCTCAAAGGAGGCGTTAATGTTGAATTAAAGGATGCCTCCGGTCAGACGCTTCTTGCATGGGCAATAGACACAGGAAACGTCGAAGTAATCAACAGACTGACAAAATCCGGCGTCCGCTTCTCCTCACCTGATGCCGATTCGATGCTCAAACAGGCTGTCATAAGCGAAGATGTCGACAGAGTCAGATCCCTCACTCTTCTCAAAGCGAATGTCAACAAAGTTTACGAAGACGGTCTCACGCTGCTCTGGTATGCTGCCGTCAAGGACAGGACCGACATTGCTGAACTCCTTCTCAATGCCGGAGCCAAGATCGATACTGTCGATAAAACGGGCAAAAACATCATCACCTACTGCATGGAAAGACGCAAATACGAAATGGCGAAACTCCTCAAAAAACATGGTGCGCAGCTCAAAAGCAAAGATTCCATATTCCTGCTCCAGCGCGGTCTCGTTATCGGCGATGCAGAGCTGGTCCAAACCCTCATCAGCATCGGCGTGAACGTAAACACCAAGTTCAGTGACGGTCTCAGCGCGCTTTGGATCGCGGCTTTAACAAATAACCGCGACATGATCGAAGTTCTTGCCGAGGGCAAAGCAAACATGAACATCAAAGACAAAAACGGCAAAACAGTCCTCATGTGGGCAGTAGAAAACGATAAAAAAGAAGTAGCCAACGAGCTTATCAAGCACGGCGCCAACGTAAACCTGATGGACAACAAAAAAAGGACCGCGCTCATGTCGGCCGTCCTTGCTGACAAACCCAGAATGGTTCATATGCTCGTAAAAAACGATGCAAAAATCGACCTCAAGGACAACGAAGGCAACTCTCCGATCCTTGTTGCGGCATCACGCGGAAACATCGGTCTGGTCAAGCTCTTCCTCGAACACGGATCGTTCGTCAACTCCTCTGATATGTTCGGCAACACGCCGCTTCTCATCTCGCTCCACAAGAACTTCGACGATATAACGGAACTCCTGATCTCTAAAGATGCAGACCTCAACAAAGCAAACAACAACGGAGAAACTCCGCTTATCGTCGCGGCAAAGAAAGGACACATCAAATTCGTAAAGACCTTCACCGAAAAAGGAGCTGCCATAGACGCGACCGACAAAAACGGCGACACGGCGCTTATCCTTGCGAAACGCGAAAACAGGCACGACGTAGTTCTCTATCTCCTCAACAAAGAGGCTCTCATCGAAAAACGTTCCGAGCAGGACGAGCTTATGGCCTACGCGACACTGAACAGCTACCACGATATTGCTGAAAACCTGATCCAGCGCCAGATCTCAGTAAACCGCAGATTCTCCGACGGACTCTTCCCGCTCTGGTATGCGGTGCGCAACGGCGATGCAAAAATGATCGATATGCTTCTCGCGGCCGGAGCAGACCTCGAAGCAAAAAGCAAAGACGGCGAGACAGTCCTCCTCTACGCCTGTGCAAAAAGAGAGGAACAGGTCGTCCTTACGATCCTCAGCAAAGGAGCTAACTTCAACATTCTTGACAAACAGAAGAGCACGCCGCTCATGATCGCTGCCGGAAGAGGCTTCGACAAAGTCGTCCAGTTCCTGATTTCCAAAAAAGTCGATATCAACGCCAAAGACGAGAAAGGGAGAACCGCTCTCACGAGAGCTCAATATACTGGAAACTATCAGATCGTAGACATGCTGAAAAGAGCTGGAGCTTACGAATAATCGCAATAAATTCAGTTGGTTGCGTAAAGTGATAAGAAATTTCAGAGAATCTGACATACACGATATCGAAACCATTTACGAAAAATCGAACGATGCCGTTTCTCTGAAAGTTGTTCCCGGTTTTTTCAGAAAAGACAAAAAAAAATTCATCTCCTCGACACTCCGGAGCTGTAAAAATTCGGTATATGAACACGAAGGAAAAGTCGTCGGCGTGGTTTCCTCTTCAGCCGATTATATAGAAGGACTTTTCGTCCTGCCAGACTTCTGGAACAGAGGAATCGGGACCGAGCTTTTAAATTCGGCTGCGACCGGAAAAGACGAGCTTTTTCTTCAGGTCTATGCCGATAACGAAAGAGCTGTCAGGTTCTACAGAAAAAACGGTTTTGAAGTCACCGGAAGCGGAATCTGCAGGATGACCGGTCTTCCCTACTTCGAAATGAAAAAAATTGCGAAACAGCAGAGGTCTTCATGAAAATCGCCTGCATAAACGTCGATGTCGATCCTTTGATCTGCTACTACGCGATACACGGAATCGAAACTTCGGGGATCAGCGAAGATCCTGTCTACCTCAACGGAATAAGAAGGTTTCTCGAACTTTTTGACAAGAATTCGATAAAAGGGACTTTTTTCATCACGGCTCACGGATTCACTGCAAAAAACAGCGAAATTTTAAGAGAAATCGTCCGCAGCGGACATGAGATCGCAGACCATTCGTTTTCTCACGACTACCAGCTGACGAGACTTCCGAAAGATGAGATTTTTCAGGAGATAAAGAAAAACAAGGATTTTCTTGAAGGAACTGCAGGAATAATCTGCAAAGGTTTCAGAAGTCCGGGTTACAACTCTTCATCAGATTTGATTTCAGTATTAAAATCAGTCGGTTACACTTACGATTCGTCGCTTTTCCCGTCAATTTCATACTACATGGCAAAGTGGTTCCTCATTCATCTGAAAAAACTTTCAGGTCATGAATCGAAGTCTATCATTTCATCTTTTGCCGACGCCTTCGGCAGATACACGCCTGAATTTATTGATAAAACAGTCAGAGACACAAAAAAAGAAGGAACTTTCGTCGAATTGCCGATGACTACCCTGTTTCCGATTGCCAACATCCCGCTGATCGGAACTTCGATAATAGCCTTTCCCGCATTCCTGCTTGACATGATGCTTCAAATCTCCAAAAGCAGGAGTTTCATAAACATCGAGGCTCACGGAATAGATCTCTGCGATGCCGGTGAATCGCCGCATTTTGATCCTCTGAAAGGAAAGCAGCCAGACCTTGCATTTTCTCTCGAAAGGAAAATTGAAAGATTCCGGCATGTTATAGATTTTTATAAAAACAACGGTTTTGAATTTAAACCCCTTGCCGAAGTCGCTGAAATGAAACTTAACGGAAATATTTAACTTTTTTGGGGAGATAAAAATGGAAAACTGGAAAAAAAAGATTGCAAAAAGAGCTGAAGAACTTGTGAAAATCCTTGAAATTCCGCCTCTTGAAGCAAAAAAAATCGAAGAAAACCTTGAATTTACATACACGGCTCCGAAAATTTCCAAAAAAACCGCTGCCAATGCGATCGACCACACGATCCTTTCCTTCAACGCAGCGGAAGAAGACGTTCTCAGGATATGCCGCGAAGCTGCTGAATTCGGTTTCAAAGCAGTCTGTATAAATCCGATGTGGGTTAAAACCGCCGCTGATTTCCGAAGAGAAAAACATGCAAAATTTCTCATAGCGACAGTCATCGATTTTCCGCTCGGCGCATCGACCGCAGCGGCAAAAGAAGCTGAATCGAAGCAGGCCGTCATTGACGGAGCTGACGAAATCGATGTCGTAATAAACATCGGGCTTATCAAAAGCGGAAAACTGGAAGAGTGTTTCAAGCTCTTAAAAAGCGCAACACAAACAAAGGCTTACACAAAAGTCATCCTTGAGACTTCCGCCCTTTCGGAAGAAGAAAAAATCGATGCGGCGCTCATCGCGGTCTTTGCAGGAGCCGACATGCTCAAAACTTCGACCGGAGTAAACGGAAAAGCGACTGTCGAAGACGTCAGACTTTTGAGAGCTGTTGCCGGAAACCGGCTCGGAGTCAAAGCAGCCGGCGGGATAAGAGACAAAGAGACACTTATCGCAATGATGCAGGCTGGTGCAGACAGGATCGGATGCAGCAGCTCGGTTTCGATAATGGAAAACTGGTAACAGCATGATTTTAAAGAGATCTTTTCTCATTTTTTTATTTTTCCCTATATTTTTTGCATCATGTTCCAAAGCCGAAAAACCGCAGGATCCCGTAACGCAGTTCATGCAGGCGAGAATAGACGGAAATACGCATCAGGCCTACATTCTGCTCGACAAAACCACTCAAGCAACGTTTTCTGAAAAAGATTTCGAGGAATACTGCTTCGTTTTCAAGCCATCAGAATTTGAAATCCTTCCGGAAGAGAACGGATATACGCCTGTCTCCTACACCTTCTACGACAAAAAATATAAAAAAGGGAGCAACGAACTTTACACTTTCTATATGACGAAAAATGTCGAACACGTTAAATTGTCTGGCGGAAAAATAGTTTTTCCGCATATCGCATTTCTTTCGATACGGAAAGCTATCGAAGAAAAAAATATCGAAAAAGCCAAATTTTTCTCGGATATTATGCTCGGAATAGACCAAAGCAACCCCGATGTTCTCGAAACCGCGGAAAATATGGGATTTATTCAGAAACGTGACTGACGGAATTTGATTTGAAAGCATTTTTCTTTGTTTTATGCCTATTTTTTTCATTCACGCTTTTAGGAAATATCTTTTTCGATGAAAACATCCCCGAAGAGCTCCGCAGCAAAATCACCGCGTTCTACAAAGAAAAGAAAAATACGATAAATTTCCTAATCGAAATGCCCGATGAAAACACCATTCTGATTGTAGCGGAAAACGGTTTCGTAAAAACTCTGCCGATAAATGAAATAACAGCCGAAGATGTCTGCAATCTGATGGAGGAAATGGTTGCCGTAATATACGAAAAGGACGAGAATTTCGACAAAATACCTAAAGATTCAGAGAAGTTGGCAAAAATAAAGAATCTTTCTTCAAAGTGGCAGAAAGATGAGTTCAAAGAAAGTTTCTATGCCGAAAACAAAGATGGAAAAGAGGAAAAACCGAAGCCGATCTTCCTTAAAGGGGGAATAAAACTGACCGACAGGATCGAATTTTTCCCGTGGGCAAAAAAAAGCGACCGTTTCGGAGTCTCGCTTTTCGCGACTTCTGAGGAAAAATGGGCTTTCGGGCTCAAATTTTCAGTCGGATTCTCATTTCTGCGCGTCGGAGCACGCTTCAAAAAAGGGATAAACCTGAAACTTGCAAACAACTCCGTTCCATGGGAGTCATACAGCCTGAATCTACAGTTCGACATCATAGACCTCTACAATGTCCGCTTCTCCACAGGTTTCGAAGTCGCACTCTACAGCGCAAAAGGCGTTCTTTTCCACCGCGAATTTTTCGTTTTAAGGCTTGCATACCGGATAAAATGGTTCGAAGCAGCCGCTTCATTCAACGTCTCGCCGACACACATAGAACTCGGTCTTTTCGGTGCGACACACGAGATGAAGAGCTACAACTTCATGCTCTCTACGGTTTTTCTGTTCTGATTCGGGAAATTTCAGGAATAAATTCAGAGCTCAAGCGTTTCCGCAATTTCAATAACAGCCTTTCTACCCTCTTCGAGAGTGCCGTGGAAAGTGAATCCCGCCGCATTTTTGTGACCGCCTCCGCCGAATTTCTGCGCTATCGGAATGCAGTTGACATCCCCTTTGCTGCGGACGCTGAACTTCCACAACTTGCCGGGCTCGACTTCGCGGATCCTGAAAACTATCCTGACACTGTTTATTCTGCGGATCTCTTCGACGAAAGGATCTATCTCGTCAATCGAAAGTTTGAATCTTTCAAGCTGTTCAAGGCTCGTTTTCAGAAAAACGACCTTGCCGTCGCAGAATTTTTCCATGCTCTGGATAACTTCGGCAAACATAGCGAACCAGTTTTCGGGCAGAGTTTCAAAGAATTTCGAGCAGAATTCGCCGTAATTTATGATCTCCGAAAGTTCCGAAACGATAAAAAGCGCCTCTTTGTCTGCGCTTGCATAGCGGAGTCCGCCCGTATCTCCGAAAATGCCGAAACATATATCTTCAGCTTCGCCTTTCGTAAGTTCGTGTCCAATATCTTTCGCCCAGCGATAGACTATAGCAGCCGTCGCGCTCGCACCTTCGTCTGAGACTTCGGCTTCATAAAAACCGTTGTCCTGATGCCAGTGATGGTCAAAAAGGATCTTTTTGCTTTTTGAGACCGACATTTTGGCGAAAAACTCGTCTCCTGTTCTTTGAGGGGTCGCACTGTCGAGAATGAAATAGAGATCAGGCTCGAAATCCGGAACAGTCTCGCTCGCCGAATCGGAATTTTCTAAAAAAGCACCGTTGTAGGGATATTTGTCGCTGCGGTAAAGGTAAACCTCTTTTCCCATCGACCTCAGGATCGAACAAACTGCAAGTGAGCTTCCCATGCAGTCGGGATCTGGATTGACGTGACCGGCAACGATGATTGTCTTAGAATTCTCCAAAATTTTATTGATTCTGCTGAAATCGCTCATATCTGACTCCAAAAATAGATGCTTATCCGAAGATTTTTCTCTTGACGCTGCGGGTGTATGTAAACGCGCTGATAAGGCTGAAAACTATCGACGACCAGAGCAGAAAATATCCTACTCCCGAAGGATCCCAGTCGATATTGACAAGAGCAAGCAGCGTTTTCTGATTTATCATGAAAAACGGAAGTGCAAACATCTGAAGCATTGTTTTCGTTTTGCCCCAGATATCGGCTGCAATAACCAGATCGTGCTCCATCGCAAGCGAACGGATCCCGAAAATGTAAAATTCTCTTCCCAGAATGATAATGACGGGCCAGGCCGAAACCTCCTGCATCGAAACAAGAAGGACCAGCGTGAGATTGACGATGAACTTGTCGGCCAGAGGATCGAGAAGTTTTCCGGAAACAGAAACTGTGCCCGATTTCCGCGCAAGATAACCGTCAAAAAAGTCGGTGACAGTCGCTATCGTGTAGAAGATCCACGACCACAGACGCATTACCGGCGTATTCAGCCAGATAAAAAGAAGAACTACCGGAACAAGGATTATCCTGATCGAAGTGAGAAGGTTCGGTATAGTCAGAATATCCTGTTTGAAATTGCGTAACTTATCGATAATTTTACGTTTTCCGGCTCCGCCTTTAATTTTTTTCACCATGGCTCCTTCCCCGTATAAACTTTATAAAAACCGTGTATTTTCTCGACATAATTCATCGTTTCGTCAAACGGCGGAACTCCGTCGTAATAAACGACTGCCGCAGGTCCGGCATTGTATCCGGCGACTGCGCTTTTGGCATTGTTTTTGAACTTTTTCAGCATTTTTTTCAGATATTTTGTGCCGCCCATAATATTCTGTTCGGCATCGAAAACATTCTTGACACCCACTTCCAGAGCTGTATCCGGCATAAGTTGCATAAGACCTTTCGCTCCGGCGCTGGATACCGCTTTCGGATCAAAAAGGGATTCAGCCTTTATCACGCTTTTTATAAGAAAAAAATCGACCCCGTGCTTTTGTGATGCGCGTCTGATGATCTCGTCATACTGATTTTCCTTTCCAGGATTGATTTTATATCCCGCTTTGTGCTTCACTTCGCCCTTTGTCACATAAAGCGGCTTGCAGGAGCGGAGATCGGCGCACTGATTCGTGAAAGTGTAGCGGTCGGAAAGCGGTTCGTAAAGATAATATATTCTGACCTTATCGGCAAAAATCTGAAAAAAAGAAAAAATTGTCAGACAAAGCACTAAAAAACGCATGGACTATTCTTCTGCCTGGACCTCTTCGCTCTTTTCTTCAGGCTGAGGTTTCCCTACTGCCTCAAGTATTTCGTCTCTTTCGAGCGTTTCTTTCTCAACAAGCGCGCTCACAAGCCTTTCGACACCGTCTCTGTTGGCTTCAAGTATGTTTTTAGCATCAGCATAAGCAGTTTCGATGATTTTCTGGACCTCTTCATCGATTTTCTGCGAAGTCGCCTCGCTTACCTGAGTCCTCTTTCCAAGCTCACGCCCGAGGAAAACCTGCTCTTCCTTTTCGCCGTAGCTGATGGGACCGAGATCGTCACCCATGCCCCACTGCATGACCATATTTCTTGCGATCTGCGTCGCGCGTTCGATGTCGTTTCCGGCACCGGTAGTTATCCTGCCGATGAAAACTTCTTCAGCCGCTCTTCCGCCCATGAGGACTTTGATCCTGTCGATGAGTTCCTCTCTGTGATATGAATATTTATCCTTTTCAGGAAGCTGCTGCGTCACACCGAGAGCCCTTCCGCGCGGCACGATCGAAACTTTGTGGACCGGATCGGCATATTCCGAGTAAAGCCCGACAACGACATGACCCGCCTCGTGATAAGCGGTGTCCTTCTTCTCTTCGGGAGTCTGAACCATCGTTTTACGCGCTTTTCCCATGAAGATCTTGTCTTTCGCGTCTTCGATGTCAGCCATCGTGACTTCATCTTCGGATCTCGATGCGGCTATAAGTGCTGCTTCGTTGAGAAGGTTTGCGAGATCGGCGCCCGAAAGTCCGGGAGTTCCTTTCGCTATGTCGCTGAAATTGATATCCGGAGCCGTTTTTATCTTTTCTGCATGAACTTTGAGAATAAGTTCGCGCCCTTTGATGTCTGGAAGCGGCACGTAAACCTGCCTGTCGAATCTTCCGGGACGAAGAAGAGCCGGATCGAGGACGTCAGGTCTGTTGGTAGCTGCGATAACGATGATTCCGAGATCGCTTCCGAAGCCGTCCATCTCGACAAGGAGCTGGTTCAGAGTCTGTTCCCTTTCGTCGTTTCCGCCACCGAGACCGGCGCCGCGCTGACGTCCTACTGCATCGATCTCATCAACAAAAATGATGCACGGAGCCTTCGCCTTTGCGTTTTCGAAAAGGTCTCTCACTCTGCTTGCACCGACACCGACGAACATTTCGACGAAATCGGAACCGCTTATGATGAAAAACGGAACATCTGCTTCGCCCGCGACAGCCTTTGCAAGTAAGGTTTTACCGGTTCCGGGAGGCCCCACAAGAAGGACTCCGTGCGGGATCTTCGCGCCGATTTTGGTGTAGACAGACGGTTTTTTGAGGAAATCGACTACTTCTTCAAGTTCTTCTTTTGCCTCATCTACTCCTGCGACATCCTTGAAACGTATCTGATTCTGGTCTTTTGAGATCATTCTGTGCTTGCTTTTCCCGAACGAGAAAGCCTTGTTGTTTCCGCCGTTCATCTGACGAAGGAAGAAAATGAAGATCGCGACGAAAACGATCATCGGAAGCCACGAAATGAGGAGAGTTTTCCAGATCGAATCGTCTTCCGGTTTCTTGTAAGTTGCCGGAACGTTGTTTTCAGCGAGGAACTCAGACATTCTCTCGCCGCTCGGACCGATAACCGTGAATTTCGTATCCTTTCCGTCGTTGAGGATTCCTGAAAACTCGATCCCGTCGATGAAGACCTCTTTGATCTCCTGATTTTTGACCTTCTGCCTGAACTCGGTCATGTTGATCTCGCTGACCGGCGCCGAATCGGTCATCCTCGAAAGACTTATGGCGACAAAAGCAAGAACAGCGATAAACAGCCACACAAGCAATGTTCTGTAATTGAATCTCATATATTTCTCCTAAGTTAAAAAGCAACGCTCATTCAATATAAGCACAAAAACACAAAAGCGAAGTATCTTAGCAATATTTTTTTAAAATTAAAATAAATATCTTTGTAGTTTGAAAATTGTTTAAGGGATTTGTGAAACATCTCACTCACATGGCTCCCACTCCGGGGGAGCTGGCGCGAAGCGACTGAGAGGGCAATTCAGCACGCGGGCCGCGTGCGCTCCGACAAAAATATGCTCATTTCGACAAGCTCAATGACCGGTGTCTTCGGTTGCTGAGCTTGGTCGTTGCACTACCTTACACACCTGACATCATAACCACCATAGGGATGTGCCTTCTCAAGGCTGTTCACAAAGGCAGTTTCAAAATACACACCCCAGGCATCTTCTATCTTATCTGACCTGGTAGAGGAAGACCATAGATTAACGGTGTCACCCAATTTGCTGTATTTGCCATTACCAATAGGCCCCATAGACAAACAATTGTTGACGCTTGGTGAGGAGTCAGCATATTCAGTGCAGGTTTCGCAAGTCCAGCATTCGTCCCAAGACAAACAGTTATTCTGCTCCGAAACTTTGCAGGAATCAGTCCTGCTCCATACAAGAAGTGTCTTCAGTTCATCTATATTCGGAAGATGCCAGCCGCTGATCCCACCTTCGGAATAAGTGCTACAATAATCTTTTGCATCCAACCAGGTCATCCTGTTTGGCGCTTTCTCAGACCAAGTGAGACCGGTTCCAGGATCCGTGCCTCCTGAACATGAAAACTTTTTGGCACTTAATGCTGTGCAGATTGAATTTGTAATCGCTGCACACGGGTTTGGATCACACGGGTTCAGACATAGGCTATAAGTGAAATCGACAGGATTCGAATAAATAAAATAATTTTCTTCGCACTTAAATACGCACCATTCTGTGCTTGCCTCCTCGCTGTATATGCCTTTTGAAGGAGGAAACCACATTTTATCCCAATCCCATGTCTGGTCTATTTCTGAGACAGTGTTCCACCCGGCATGTTCTGGAAGCTCTGTGCAGTTTATATGCCTTGTTTCAGGACCTTCGCGACGGACGCAACGGGCATCGAAATTTTCATCAACACTGTGGGATTGTGCCACTCCATTAAAAAAATAAACGCCGCCTGCAGTTGAATAATCGTCGCTGGTTGACGACCACAAAAAAACAATATCACCGAGTTTACTGTATTTCCAGTCAGTAGCATCCTCACAACCGTTTGACTCTTCACACTTCAGAACAAGCGTTTTAAGCACAGTGATACTCGGAAGCCTCCAGTCGCTGTATCCACCTTCATTCAAATTGTTACAATAGTCCAAAGCATCATTCCAGTGCATTTTTTTCAAAGATTTTCCAGACCAGATCAAACCGGTTTCAGGGTCAAAACACGGAGTCGCACTTGTCGGACTGCATTGGGGAAGGTTATCCGGATTAGCTGTTGCCGTATCAATAGCATCTGAATCCGGCGCGGAATCGCCTGAATCTGCATCGTTGTCTACTTCCGGTTCTGTTGAGTCGGAATCATCGGAAGTAGTAGTATCGCCGTTATCCGGCGCAGAATCGCCGCCGTCGGAAGACATGTCCGTGGAATCGTCTGAATCCTGCAAATCAAGATCATTGTCGTTTTCTGACACCGTGTCAGTTTCGTACGAATCAGATTGTTCTGAGTCGATGTCCGTTGAACCGGTGTCATTTGTATCATCGGTTTTTGATCCGCTTCCGCACGAAACGGCAAAAAACATCACAGTAAAAAGTACTAACAGTAAAAATTCCTTCATTTTTTTCTCCCCAAAAACAATCGTCTCAAAACTGCAAAATTATAGGTATTCTCAACCTAAACGCAATATTTAACTTAAAATATTGGTAAAAAACAGCGAAATTTAAGGTTTCAGCCAGGTGCTTTGCGGTTTTGTGATAAGGCGGGCATTGTTGTAAGCCATTTTCATAGTGAGGCATGTTCTTGCGATGTAGCATCATAAAAAAACAGGGAGCCGAAGCTCCCCATAATAATGAAAGAATAATAGGTTGTGCAGATAAACCTGCACGGTCTAATATCAAAAAAACTAATTTCGCGACAATGTTATTGAAATATTTTTAAATGTCAAGAAAATTTTAGAATAATTTTATATAAAAACTAACATCAATTTAAAGCAGCTTTACAGATCATATAAAATCTTCTCTCTGATCCGGAATTTCCGGGTCTGGTCCGTATGGATTCGGCCCGATCTCGCCGGGCTGGGCAGCCCAATACAGAAAGATCCAGCTTCCTATTCCCGGGATCAGAGAAACGAACCACCAGAGCCCTGATTTTCCGATATCGTGAAGGCGCCGCCACCTCAGAGCCATAGAGGGACAGAGAGTTGCCAGACAGTATATGCTCAACAGGATATTCCGGTGACCTTTGCCCGGGAATCCTCCGATAGCAATAAGTATCCCGAAAACAATGAGGTTAAACAGAACGAAATACCAGTACTCGCTCCTGCCTGCGCGCCCTTTGAACTCAAAATACTTTGAAAAAACACTTAGTACAGCCTGAAACATATTCATGACAATACCTGAACTATTTACTGAAATAATTAAATTGACCTATTTGCCAGAAACTTTCGGAGGTTCGATGTATTTTTCGCGTTTGATGTATTCGATCACAGCTGCCGGAACCGAGATTTTGGTATCGTTGAGCTTGAGTTTCGGCATCATTTCGAAGCCGTCGCCGCCGCCTGCAACGAAGGAGTTTACTGCGAAAGTATAGGTTTTGTTCGCATCAAGTGCTGCGCCGTTGACTTTGATGTTCGATGCTTTGTCGCCGGAAACAGAAAATTCGACGCCTGAGAAGTGAAGGAAACCGCCCTGCCCTTTGTTTTTAATTGACTGATTGATGATTTCCTCAAGCTGCGAGCCGGAGATAGAGCCCGTAACAATCGTGTCTTCGAACGGGAAAACACTGTAAATATCCATTTCGTTGACGATTCCGCGGTTGAGCCCCTGTCTGATCGCTCCGCCGTTTGCGAAAGCGATGTCGACATTCGTTCTTTCCTTCATGACCGACGCAATGAAAACGCCCAGAGTCGAAGGATTGCTGCGGACGAAATTTCTTTCGCCGTTGAACGAATCGGAAAGTTCGCCAACGACCTGAGTTGAAAATTCGCAGTTGAAATCGTTGAGCATTTTCAGCATAGCTTCGTTTTCGGCAAGGTCTTTTCCGCGATTTTCATAAGTTACGCTGCCATTGCTCTTAACTATTTTTTCCTTGATGTTTACCGGGTAAAGTTTGAAATTTTTCTGAACGAGTTCCTTGCCTTCGAAGTAAAAATCGAATCTGCCGACCCACTTTCCGAGTCCTTCTGTCTGGATTATTGGAACATTGTTGACGTAAACAGGCTCGTTCATCTGGATTTTCGTTCTTCCTCCGATGATGAGGTCGATTCCGGGAACTTCTTTTGCAAGCATTCTGTCACTCGGATAACCGTCAGCATCCATATCTTTATCGGAGTAGCCGAGGTTCGAAAGAACAACTACGAAATCGTTGTTTTTCTTGAGTTCTTCGACCGCTTTTTTCGCAGCTTCGATCGGATCCTGAACCTTTACGAGCCCTTCAACGCCGGCGTTGGAGATCTTTTCGATTTCGGGTGTCGCGATGCCTACGAAAGCGACTTTCACGCCGTTTATCATCTCTTTCTGAATAAACGACTTGCCTATCTGCTTATTGTTTTTGTAGAAAAGGTTGGCCGCCATGAACGGAAATCTCGCCTCTTTCTGCATCTTTTCGAAAGTCTTCATTCCGAAATCGAATTCGTGGCTTCCGATAAGCATTCCGTCGTAGCCGATAAGGTTCATGCCCGTTATCATCGGCAGGTTTTCGCAGACGTTGCTTCTCGGATCGCCCATCGTGACGTTTCCGCTGCTAAGCACTACAACGTCGCCGTTTGTGAGCTGGACTTCGTTTCTGATCTGCTCGACAAGAGTTTTCTGAGCTGCAAGACCGCCTGTCTTCGGGCTGTCGGGAGCGTCAAACGCCCAGGCCATACCGTGGGAATCGTTTGTAAAAAGGATCGTAAGGAGTCTCGGCTCCGCAAAAAGTGAAACACTGAGACCACAGATAAAGAGGAAAACCAAAAAATTTCTTTTCATTTTGAAACCTCCAAAAATTCAGACGCGGCTTTATATACCAAAGAAAGAATTTAGTCAAAAACGATTTATCTTGCATATTCGACCGGAAAAAATATAAGAATGCCCAAGTTTTAGGAGGTAAAAATGCTTCGTTCAATCATCATAAAAGGTGCGAGACACCACAATCTGAAAAATTTCGATATCGAGATCCCGCATGAGAAGCTCGTTGTCGTGACTGGCGTTTCGGGAAGCGGAAAAACTTCGCTCGCGTTCGACACGATCTATGCCGAAGGGCAGCGCAGATACGTCGAAAGCCTTTCAAGTTACGCGAGAATGTTCCTTGAACTTTCGGAAAAACCGGAAGCCGATCTGATCGAAGGTCTATCCCCTTCGATCGCGATCCAGCAGCGCGGACTCAACGCAAGCCCCCGCTCGATCGTGGGAACGACGACCGAGATCTACGACTACATGCGTCTTCTTTTCGCCCGTGCCGGCAAAGTCCACTGCCACAACTGCGGACGCGAGATCACAAAGACTCCGGCAGCGAAGATCGTCGAACTCATCCTCAACAAAACCGGCAAGAAAATACTCGTTTTGTCGCCGGTAGTCAGCGGCAGAAAAGGGACTTACGAAAGACTTTTCGAAGACTTGAACAAGGAAGGCTATCTCCGCATAATCATTGACGGAACCGAATACCGCCTTGACGAAGAAATGCCGAAATTAGACAAGTTCAAAAAGCACGACATCAACCTTGTCGTCGACAGGCTCGCTATCAAACCCGACACCGACGCGGCGAGAGTCCAGGCCTCGGTCGAAACGGCTCTCAAAAAAGGAAACGGCAAAATGATCGTCAAAGAACTCGACGGCGAAGAAAAGCTTTTCAGCGAGAATTTCGCCTGCCCTTACTGCGACATCTACTACGACGAAATCGAGCCGCGCACATTCTCCTTCAACAATCCGGCAGGCTCCTGCCCCGAATGCAGCGGCCTCGGCACACGGACTTACATGGATGTCAACAAAGTCCTTGTCGACCCGTCACAGCCTGTGAACAAGGCGTTTCCCGACCTCTGGGCGTTCACGAAATACAATATAAAACAAGTTATCGAGCACTACGGCGAAGACCCGAAACTCCCCTTCGACCAGCTTTCGACAACAGTCCAGAACGCGGTTTTATACGGTTCGGAAGACAAAATCGACTTCTCGATAAGCACAAAAACCACTAAATTCAATATGACAAAAAAATACGAAGGACTCATGCCCTCGCTGGAGCGCCGCTGGAGAGAGAGCGAATCAGAAGCCGTGCGCGAAGACTTGTCTAAATTCCTCGCTGAAGGTGTCTGCCCCGAATGCGGCGGAAAAAGGCTCAGCAAAAAGGCACTTTCGGTCACGATCGGCGGGCTCAACATTTACGAAATGTGCGAGATCCCCGTGCGCGAACTTTATAAAAAACTGTCAGATGACAAATTTTTCGGATTTTCGGAATTCGAGCGCGAAGTCGCGGCAAAACCGCTCAAAGAGATCCGCTCGCGCCTAAAATTCCTCGATTCTGTCGGGCTCGGTTATCTCACTCTGAACCGAAAAACCAACTCGCTTTCGGGCGGCGAAGCGCAGAGGATCAATCTCGCAAGCCAGATAGGTTCGGCTCTCACCGGAGTCACCTATGTTCTTGACGAACCGAGCATCGGACTTCACCCGAACGACACCGACAAGTTAGTGAATTTACTAAAGAATCTTCGCGATATAGGCAACAATGTGATAGTTGTCGAGCACGATAAGGAGATCATCGAAGCGGCCGATTTTCTCGTCGATTTAGGTCCCGGCGCTGGAGAAAAAGGGGGAGAACTTCTTTTCGCTGGCGAATCAAAAGACATTCTCAACGTGAAAAAATCGCTCACAGCCGACTATTTAAGCGGCAGAAAGACCATCGAAGTCCCCCAAACGCGCAGAAAACCGACAGGCTGGATCAAACTTTCGGGAGTCACGACAAACAACCTCAAAAACGTGAATGCAGAGATCCCGCTCGGAGTCTTCTGCTCGGTAACGGGAGTATCGGGAAGCGGAAAAAGCTCGCTCGTCATGGAGACACTCATCCCCGCTCTGCGAAAGGAAAAAGCCGACTTCAAGAGCATAAAAATCAACGGAAAAATAGACGAGCTCATTGAGATCGACCAGTCGCCCATCGGCAGAACTCCGAGATCGAATCCGGCAACATATGTCGGACTTTTCGGTTACATCCGCGATTTATTTGCCGCAATGCCCGAAGCAAAGGCGCGCGGTTACAAGGCGAGCCGTTTTTCCTTCAACGTCAAAGGCGGCAGATGCGAAACCTGCCAGGGAGCCGGGATCATCAAAATCGAGATGAACTTCATGCCGAACACTTTCGTCAGATGCCCCGACTGCGGCGGAAAACGGTTCAGCGACGAAACTCTGCAGATAAAATTCAAGGATCACGATATCCACGACATTCTTGAAACAGACGTCGCGAAAGCAGCCGAGATCTTCGCCCCGTTCCCTGTGATAAAGCGTAAACTCGACCTTCTGAATTCAATAGGACTCGGCTACATCAAACTCGGACAGCCGGCGCACACCCTTTCGGGCGGAGAGGCGCAGAGGATAAAACTTGCAGAAGAACTCTCGAAAAAACGCTCAGACAGTTCAATTTATATCCTTGACGAGCCGACGACAGGACTTCATTTCGACGACGTAAAAAAACTTATCGCCATACTCAATCAGCTCGTAAATAAAGGCTCTACCGTAATCGTAATCGAACACAACCTGGATATAATCAAGTCATCCGACTACATCATCGACATCGGTCCCGAAGGAGGAGATGCGGGCGGCAGAATAGTCGCCGCGGGAACACCGGAAGAAATCGTGAAAAATAAGGAATCTCTCACCGGAAAATGGCTTAAAGGGCTGGTCTGACCGCAAACTGAATCTGATCAAAGTTGTTGTAAAAAAAACTTGCCTTCCAAAAGCATACCTCTAAAATAGTGTGTTTTGTTTGTGATTCAATCTAAAGAAAAAATGATGTTCAACGCAATGTAATTATTAAAACAGTGTGTCCAGGCCATAAAACCGGAGGTTTAAAATGAAGAAGTTTTTTGTTGTTCTCGCAATTTTCTGCATGATTTTCGCTGTTTCATGCAAAGGCAAGAAGAAAGGCGGGGAACCCGAGATTCCTGACTCTGACGGCGACATCATTGCCGACATCGATGCTGACGGTGATTCCGATATTCCGGAGGCAGACGATGACGGTGACACGACTCCCGATGACGACACGGCTGATGATCCGGCCGTGGAAGATGTCGATGACATTCCTGACACGAAACCGGACGATGATGCCGATCTGGGCAGAATAATGGGCGAGCTTTACGGCGAATGCTATCCGAACAAAACCTGCAACGAAGGTCTTGTCTGTGACGAGGATAACAATATCTGCGTGAAAGATCCGGGAAAACCGGAAGAACCGGACCACGACACCGACACCGATTCAGGCGACACTACTCCCGATCACGACACCGACACTTCGGATACCGGTACAACGGATAACGATATAACGGAAATCGATGATACCGATACAACAGTACCGGATAATGACAACGATAGTGACTCTCCGGAAAATCCCGAAGTGACTGAAAACCACAAAATTTCGGGTTCCTACCATATCGGCAGCAGTGTTTCGGGAATCGAAGCTGCCCTTTATGAATGCGGCAAAACTGAAAAAATAGCTTTCGGAAATACCAACAATTCCGGAAAATATTCATTCAATGCCGATATTTCCGCGGACAAGGCTTACTGCGTCAAGGCAAACGGCTTTGCAAGCTGCTTTACCGGCATGAGCGATCATGTTGCCAACATTTCGGAAATCACAAATGCCGTTCTGCTGGTTGATGAAAACTGTTCCGACTTGAGAAAAAGCGAGACAGAAGTACGTGCCTATGCGAAACTGGGAACGGGCGAATGGCTGGGCGAACTTGATTATTCCAAACTTTCAGGCATCAAAGAGGGACTCAGACTCCTCTCTTCATACCTTAATACGACCGATTCAAAAATACTCTCGCAAAAAATCGCAGCTGATGTCAAAAAGAGCGAAAACCGCGAGTTCCAGAAATTCTTCAAAGGCTTCAGGATCTCGGCAGACAAACATGAAGTCGTGATCGACACTGCCAATTCGGCGAACAACGAGGTCCCCCTTTCCATCGAAGGCGGAAGCACGAAAGCCGCTCCCGGATTCAAAGTCATCTGGACGGCTATGAACCAGACTGCAGTAAATACGATTCATAAAATTTCTTCAGTAAATCCGGGCGAATACATCGTCCGCGCAAAACTTGTTTACGGCGGCGGCGATCCAATCATGGGAGGAGATCCGATAATGGCGGGGAACGACGAAGGCGGCGACCCGATCATGCTCGCGGCAGGAGGAGATCCGATCATGATTTCGGAAGATTCCTCGACCTTCCTCTATCTTCTCGCGACAATCACCGGAACGATCGATGTTTCAGATATGTCAAAGGATATTTCGCACTACATCGACAACGGTATTTATGTCGTAATACCGAAGAACACCCTCATCAAGAAAGGAAATAATAAAGTAACCAAACTGACTTACAGCATACTCTCGTCCGGTGATGGCTCGCAGGTCTCAAAGATCGAATTCGGCCCCGAGGGAACGACTTTCGATGTCGATTCACTCTATTTTGTATATGAGTTGGGAACAGTTTTCGGAGGCGATCCCATCATGCTTTCGTCAACAAGGACCGCTTCCGACGGCACAAGCGAAATCCTGCAGTCGGCAGGAGGAGATCCCATCATGCTTGAAGCTGGCGGCGATCCCATCATGTTCTCGGCAGGAGGAGATCCGATCATGCAGATCGCAAGAAGTGCAGGCGGCGATCCGATCATGCAGTCGGCTGGAGGAGATCCCATCATGATTTCAGCTGGCGGTGATCCGATCATGATCTCTTCGGGCGGCGACCCCATCATGGCAGGTGATCCGATCATGTCAACTGCGGCTGGTGATCCAATCATGCTCGGTACAAGTTCCAGCGTTATGGTTACAAAGACCGGTCACTTCTCGGGATTCCTGCTCAATTCGACTTCGCTTCCTGTTTCTGCTGCTGATCTGATTGCAAAATGGTGTGGCAGTTACTACTATCAGGGCTATTCTCCGCTTAAGTTCATCTGGCTCGGTATCGACAAATACAAAGAAGAAGGAGACGACAAAACCGATCTTCTGAGCTATTTCGAGAACGATTCAGACTGCTCGGACAAATTAGGTGAACTTGAAAGCGATCTTTACGAGCTTTTCAACAGGCAGATAGGCTTCCAGCGCAACATAAACCTTATTGAAAACCTCTACTATGTCTCGGAATTCTACAACCACATGCTTGCAAAGAGAGCAAACGGCGATGTAGCGGCTGCGAAAAACGGTCTAGAACTGCGCAGTGCGATAGCGGCTCTCTTCACTTCGACAGACGCCTACAACAGAAGCTCTACTCTGGCAGATCTGTTCGACTCTTCAAAGATCCCGATGACTTATTCGGGCTCGACTCCTGCTGATTATTCAAGTGACGCGCAAAAGGCTGTAACCGGTCTGGACACTATCGACAGCAGATATGTCCTCACGAAAAAAGAGGTCATGATTTTTGCGAACTACATCCTTACATCTTCTGCCGGACCTGATTTCAGCAGTGTTTCGTCGCCTCTCAGCCCCGACAAGTTCATCTGCGCATGGTTCAATGATACTGCACCGCAGAACTGCAATAAAGTCTACACTCTGAACAACGCTGGCCGTGTCGCTCTCAACGGTTCGGAGATCACGCTTGCAGAAGCCGAGCAGATCTTCGCGAAGTTCTTCATGCCGATGAACAGCAGACTTAAAGAAGCAGAAAAACTCGACCTTTTCAGGACGTATTACCTTGTTCTGAGGTATCTCGGCACGATTTTCGGCAACGATGCGAATGTCGCGGAACTCAACGACAAGCTGCTTGAGACGGCTTACCGCGTATTTGACGGCATCAACAGAAACAAAAACGCGGTTTCGATCGTCGATACTTTTGACGCTTCGGCCCACACTGTCCAGGTCCTTGAAGACGGAAGCATGAAGACAACGCCTTACATAAACAAGCTTTCGACTCTTACCGACAAGATCTCGCTCAAAGTCGCAGCTCCCGCAAATGTCGAAAAAGTTTTAATAAAAATCGAAGGTTACGATTACGAAAAAGTTTTTGACAACGCAAGCTTCTACTACAGACCGGCTGGAAGTCTGAAAGAAAAATCGATAGTTCTCGCTCCAGGAGAGCTTGCCGAAGGGCTCAAACCACTCAAAACCCTTCTCGGCAGCGAAAACGTCGACTCGCTCGGCGATATCACCGGAAAGATGACTGTTGTCGTAAATTCCAAGATTTCGGGCAAAACATATTCGACGCAGAAGACCTACGAATTTCTGATCAACGAAAACAACGAAGGTGTCGATTCGAAGCCGGTTCCGTCGGATCTTTCCGTATTCCTTGCCGATGCTTCCGGGAATCAGCTTCCGCCAGCAAGCAACCCGGGGATCATCCTTAATCCTGGCAGCAGAGTGCTTTATCCGGATGAAAGCGGTCTCATAAACATCGAAAACCTTGCTCCGGCGGCATACACGATAAACGCTTTCGCCGAAGGCTACTACACAAAGACCACGAATGTCTATGTTCCCGAAAATTCGACTCTGAGTGTTGAGATCAGGCTCGACGAGGAGGTCATCTCTTCTGCCGGAGCTACTCTCAAAGTCAAGGTCAAAATCAATACGGCGAAACATCCGTCAAAAGTCTATATCAGTATTTATGACGAAAATATCGATCTCGTCACCAAAGGCGAAGCTGTATTTGAAGGCAACGGCTACAGAGACGCCGATTTCGAAATTCCTTCGGGCAGATACACTCTTCTTGCTACCAGCGAAGAGATGTACAACTACATGGAAGAGATAACTGTTTACGAAGGTGCCAACACGAAAGAGATCACAGTTGTCGCGAAGAACGCCTGCGGAAACGGCATAATCGATTCGGGCGAAGAGTGCGAGGCTGCCGGCGAGATCCAGGCAGTCCGCTGCGGAGATATCTACCCTGCTTCGATGACTCCCGACAATATGACTTCATGCAACACCGAAACATGCGTTTACGACAGGACGAACTGCGGCAAACGTGATCTCTGCGGCGACGGAGTGATCGATCCCAGCGAAATCTGCGACACGAAATCGAGAAACTGCTCAGAAATTCCGGGCTTTGAAAACGCAAGAGGCGTGGCTCCGTGCGACGACTGCAGAAAATGGGTAACTGAAGGAAACTGCACAAGAACGACGGAATCCTGCGGCAGCAAACCCGCCAACGCGGTCTGGAACGACGGTACCGGCAGATTCACGCAGACAAACAGCGGCTCTGCGACCGACTGGACCCCGGCAGCAAAGAGCGCATCTTTCGGCACGACAAAAGACGAATGCGTCTTCTCCTGTCAGAAAGGTTACAAGTGGAACGGCAACAACTGCGTCGAGCACCCGCTTTCACTCGGAAATATCTGCACCGGCCAGACTGACTGCTTCGACAACAGCTCTGCAAGCTCCTGCCCTGCTTACGGAGAACCTTTGTTCGGACAGGATTTTCAGTATGCAAACGCAGGATTCTGCACATGGAAAAGCCTCACCTCAAACAATTCCGGCAATGAAACCACAGTGATTGACGATTTCACCCACTACGAGTGGCAGCAGTCCGCAAGTGCAGAGGAAATGAACTGGGAAGATGCGAACCAATACTGTTCGGACCTCAATATCAACAGCATTTCCACGGCACAATGGAGACTTCCGAGCCCGGCAGAACTTCTCACGGTTGTCGACAGCGGCGCGGCAGATCCTGCAATTGCCGGCGATTTCGATACAAACGGCCACACTTTCTGGGCTACCGGAGATGCAAGGAATGCCGGAAAAGCATGGAGAACCGATGCAAACGGTTCCCTCGGAAGTGTCGCTAAAACAGAAAACCACAGCGTTCTCTGCGTCCGTGTCAACAGCTACGACCAGACGACCGACCGCTTCTCTGAAACAAGCGAAACTGTAAAAGACCATGTGAGCGGCCTTATGTGGCAGAAACAGTTCGTTTCGACAAAAACATGGAACGAGGCTCTCTCCTACTGCGAAGAAGTCACAACTGACGAAAAATACGACTGGAGACTTCCGAACAGAAACGAGCTCGCATCGCTTATCGACTTTGAGAAGACAAGCGGTACTGCAAGCGCACTCGAAGAGCTTCCGGCTCACAAATTCTGGACTTCGACGACTTCCGCAAACGCAGCTGGAGAAGCCTGGACAGTCGATTTCGCGACAGGTTCTGTCGGATCGGCGGCAAAATCGGAACCGAAATATGTTGTCTGCGTCCGCAATGATGAAAAGTGCTTCGGCGACGACTGCGCAGACCCGTGCATCATGGATCCCTGCGGCAATATAGAAAATTCGACCGGCTCGTGCTCAGCAGAAGACGGCACCTTCGTATGCGGCTGCAAATCAGGATTCAACTGGAGTTCAGGAAAGTGCATCCTCAGAACGACGCGCTACACAGCATGTACAGGGCTTCCCGACAATGCACACTGGAACACCGTCTTCGGCATCAGCCAGTCTTTGGACAATGACGGAAACTGGACACCGAGCGAAGTCGGCGAATATAACCTGACCGCAAGTACGGGAGAGTGCCGGTTCAAATGCAACACCAACTATGAATGGGATTCCGGCGAGAAAAAGTGCAACGCAAGAACAACACTTGCCGAATGTTCCAACAAACCGGCGAAATCCGAATGGAACATGGTTGACAACAGAATAATCCAGACATGGAACGGCGAAGCGTGGGAACCTTCCGCAAAAGAACCCGTCTTCAGTGAAGAGGAGTGCAGCGACATATGCTGCTTCAAATGCAAAGAACACTACCAGTGGAATGAAGAAGACAAAACATGTGATCCCGGCACAAACGAAGCTGAGTGTACCGATCTGAAACCTAACGCGGAATGGTGGCACGGCAAAGACAATGTAACCCAGAAATGGGACGACACCCAAGGATGGCTTCCGACAAGCACGGGTACTTACAAATCTCACGTTGCCGAAGGTGAAACCGGCTGCTTCTTCAAATGCAAGAAACACTACAATTGGAATATTGAAACCACATCCTGCGAGGCTGAAAAAATAACCGCAGACTGTCAATTTCCAAACCATGCCGTTTCCACTGGTCGGGAAAAAATCGACCAGATCTGGCAGGAAGGAGCAGGATTCCAGCCTTCGAACATAGCGACATACAGCGAAACTCTGAATTATGACGGATGCTACTTTAAATGCGAAGATGATTATTTTTATGACGGCTCCGGATGCGCAAATCCATGCGACAACGATCCGTGCAACATAGCAAATTCAACAAAAATCTGCACAGCGTCATCAGCCACCGAGTTTGTTTGCGAATGTAATGAGCATTATTTGTGGACAGGCTCTGAATGCAGTATCGACCCCTGCTATCCTAATCCTTGTGGTGAAAACACAACATGTACAACGATAAGCTGGGACCGCTACTCATGTAAATGCAATAGCGGCTTCTTCCTCCAAAACAACAAATGTGTCACCACTTTCGCCAGAATCTGCACGGGTCAGAACATGTGCTATGATTCCTCAGCAGAGATCAGCGACTGCCCTGAAGAAGGCGAAAATTTCTATGGTCAAGACGCCCAATACACAGATGAATGTGCACCGCAAAGTTTTGACACATCACTTTATGTTGACGCTATTTTAGACAACAATACAGGGTTAATGTGGGCATCAACAGCAGCAAATTATTTCATCACTTGGACGGAAACAGAAAACTATTGTGACGACTCAGAGACCGCCGGATATACTGACTGGCGCGTGCCGTCACCGCAGGAACTTCTCAGCATTGTTGACAGCAGCAGATCTTTACCGGCATTCTCTAACAAATTCGTCGAGCTGTCGGGGCAATTCGGTACTGTAAATAAATATTTATGGACAAACAGGGCTATTCGGGATGCCTACTTGTATTACGGCTATGCCTTGTCGGTTCAAAATGGAAGAATGAATTTAATAACATATTCAAACGATGATTATGCCAGCATACTGTGTGTCCGCGGCGATAAACTCCCAAAATCAACATTCACATCCAAAACAGTAAGAGGAAAGGTAGTCGTCGAAGACTCTGCTACCGGTTTGATGTGGCAGAAGGAGTTTGCTGCAAACAAAACATGGGTGCAAGCACTCAAATACTGTGAAGATTCTGTTTATGCAGGTTTTACAGACTGGAGGCTTCCAAACAAGAATGAGTTGGCTTCGCTTCTGAACGATACAGGTTATAATTTATCTGATTTTCCGGATCTAAGTACTTCAAAGCTCCCCTTAATTTCATCCACCACTGTAAAAACAAATCTCACAACTTCATTCTCATTCGATGATGAGATAGGGCATATAAATACTGGAGCAAAGGGTGATGGATATTATGTCACATGCGTCAGATCCGAGACTTTTTACACCTGCGGCAGCAATGATTTCTTGAGCGGCACTGAATGTGTCAATCCGTGTAAGGTTGAAATCAATCCATGTGAAAATGTTGAACATTCTACTGAAGTCTGCACAGGAACAGGTGTTACAGAATATACTTGCAGCTGCGAAGATGGATATTTTTGGAACAACGAAACAAAAGCTTGCGAAAACCCGTGTGTGCAGAATCACTGCAACGGCCAGCCACATTCTAATAAAGTCTGCAGATCAACAGGTCTGACATCATTTGCCTGCGGCTGCGAAGACGGATATTACTGGTGGGGAGAAGAGATAGGCTGCACAGACAAACGTCCGGCTCTCGGCAACATCTGCACCAACCAGAGCAAATGCTTCGACAGCACTCAGGGAATCACATGTCCGGCGTCCGGAGCCGACTTCTATGGTCAGGATGCGCAATATACCGACAAATGTCTGGCACAGAGTTTCACGGTTCAGACACTTGAAGGCGAAAATGTTGTTGTTGATAACAATACCGGACTTATGTGGCAGCAAACACCTACGGAAGAAACCAAAACCTGGGAAGAAGCTAAAACTTACTGCAATATCACTTTGAACAACTTGAATTATGCCGGAAACAGCGACTGGAGACTGCCAAGCCCGAGAGAATTCAATACAATTGTTGACAACACCAGACTAAAACCGTCAGTCAACGCAACTTATTTCACCAGTATGGCATCCAATTCTACAGATGTTTACTACTGGACAACGAAAGCCTTTACAACAGATCCTGTCAGGGTTCAGCTCTTCAGACTTGCTTACGGAACAACTTATAATTATTATGACCCCCAAAAGTATCCCTTCGATGAGAATTCCAAATTTAATGTTATTTGTGTCCGAGGCGATGAACTGCCGAAAGCATCTTTCGTATCCCGGCAGACAGAAAACGGTGATGTAGTCGTCAAAGATTCGACAACCGGTTTGATGTGGCAGAAAGACTATTCCTCAACCCCGACGTGGCAGGCGGCCCTTTCTTACTGCGAAACCTTGGATTATGGCGGCTACAGCGACTGGAGGCTTCCGAACAAGAATGAACTGGCATCTTTGTTTAATGATGACAAAATGAGTGCCCCGAATTCTGACTTCCCTGATATGCCGGACAGTGTTTTCTGGTCTTCCTCTACCCGTTCAGAAACTCCAAGCGATGCGTGGTCTTCACTTTTCAACGGCGGCTCTGAGGATAATCGTGCTAAGACGAGGACAGAGGATAATGCTCTCAACGTCCGCTGCGTAAGATCGACTGTAAATCCATGCGATACAAATCCATGCGGCGACGACGATACGGTCGAATGCGTTCCGGAATCTTTCAACGAATATATTTGCACTTGCAAGAATGCCGATGAAGGATATTTCTGGAACGGCTCGCAGTGTATTTCGGGAGAAACGGTTTCATTCGGCAATATCTGCACAGGTCAGGACAAGTGCTACAATAACTCTGAGGAAATGACCTGCCCATCAGAAGGGGAAGATTTCTTCGGTCAGGACTGGCAGTATGCAGAACTCGATTCCTGCACTCCGGCAAGCTTTGAAATCCGTGGCAGCGGAAGCGAACAAACCGTTTATGACAACAATCTCGGCCTTGAATGGCAGCAGACTATTTCTGATCAGACTTACAGCTGGGCAGATGCCGTAACTCATTGCGAAAACCTGACTTACGCCGGGCAAAACGACTGGAGGCTGCCGAGCCCGAAAGAGCTTTTCAGCATTGTTGACAACAGCAGATACGACCCTGCGGCACACACTGATTATTTCAGCAGTTCAGACAACTTCTGGACATCGAAACAGTATGCCGGAAATGAGGCAACCTCGTGGAATGTCAACTTTAAATACGGCTACTCAAATATCTCTTCAGCCGGCACAACCTACAAAGTCAGATGCGTCCGAGGCTCTTCTCTGCCTGAAGGGACATTTGAATCAAGAACCGTAAACGGCGACATGATTGTCACAGACACATCAACCGGTCTCATCTGGCAGAAAACCTCCGTCAACAAAACATGGTTGCAGGCGTTGGATTACTGCGAGAACCTGACTTATGGAGATTTCAGCGACTGGAGACTGCCCAACAAGGATGAGCTTATCACCCTTGTCAATTACGACAATTACTCTCCTGCTTCCGACTTTCCTGATATGCCTGGCAGTGGGTTCTGGTCTTCCTCTACCTATGTGAACAATACTAGCCTCATATGGTACGTGGTTTTCTCCAATGGTTATGTAGGTTCCAGCAATAAGACTTCTGGCTACAATGTTCGTTGTGTAAGATCCCTTTTAAATCCTTGCAGCACAAATCCGTGCGGTGATACCGCCGTATGCACAACCAATAATACGAATTCATATACATGCTCCTGCAATGAAACAGGATATTTCTGGAACGGCGTAACATGCGTCAACCCGTGCAATGAAGATCCATGCGGTACTGCCGAGAATGTTGTTTGCATCCCTAAATCTTGGAATAATTACACGTGTTCCTGCAACAATTCAAGTGAAGGATACTTATGGAACAGTGAAACAAAAGTCTGCGAAAATTCGTGTAAAGACGATCCATGCGGCACTGCACCGAATGTTGTTTGCATCCCTAAAAAGAACAATTACATATGTTCCTGCGACAATGCAAATGACGGCTATTTCTGGAACGAATCATCAAAAACTTGTGAAAATCCGTGTGACCCGAATCCCTGCGAAGATGATGAAAATTCAAACGGAAACTGCATTAGAATAAATGCAACAACATATTCATGCACCTGCCATTCCGGATATGCTTGGTTCGGCTCAGAATGTTCAAAAAACAGCTTTAGTTTTGAAGACAATACATCTTCAGGAATTATTTCGATTGATAATTCCGCATCGTATCATTGGTCAATAATGACAGCTTCAGAAAACGGCGGCATGGGAGCGCACAGCGGAAGTTATGCAATGTGTTCAAACAACTATAATGTGAACGACTCAAATGCAGTAATGACTGTAACCGTGAATGTGCCGGCAGCAGGAACCTTCTCCTTCTATATAAAAGGAGAAGGAGAAAGATATTATAATGGAACAGATTACGATTATTTTGAACTCTATGTGGACTCAAATCGCGAATTGACCAGTTCCGGAATCACTGCAAGTAGTAATACTAACGGCTGGCCGGATTGGACGCTGAAAACTATCGACCTGACAGCCGGAGCACACACACTGACATTCTATTACAAGAAAGATAACGTTGAATCTCAAGGTTACGACCGCTTCTGCATTGACGATCTGGAAATAAGTTGGTGAGAGGAAACGGCTTTGGACGTTTTGAATTTTACTGTTTTTTATCTTGATTCTGTAATCTGAAGAATTCTTTCTGTTGTTCAATCTCTCGACGCAATTCTTCCTGCGTAGGCATAAAAGTCAGATATTTTGCTGCAAAAAGCTGATCGTTACTGCTTAAAACAGAATAATGAGCGACATCTTCATCCGTGTCAGCACAAAGAAGCAACCCGATTGTGGGATTGTGCCCTTCAGGCCGCACAAGCTCGTCATACATTTTGACATACATATCCATCTGACCGACATCCTGATAGCTCAATTTTGTTGTTTTCAGATCGACAAGAACAAAACAGCGCAGATGGTAGTTGTAAAACACCAAATCAATATAATAATCCTGTTTTTCCGTATGGATATACTTCTGCCTGTCAACAAAAGCGAAACCTTTTCCCAGTTCCATAAGAAACGATATCAAGTGCTCGATTATGCTTTGCTCTAAAGAAGTTTCCGAGTATTTTGTGTTGTTTTTAAAACCAAGAAATTCGGCGATAACAGGATTTTTCAGAAATTCCAGCTTGTCCTGCAAATTATTTGTCAGCGTTTTCATTTCGTCACGAACAACAGATTTATTCTGAGACTGAAGCAGACGGTAATAGTATTGGGACGAGATGTTCCGCTGCAAAGTGCGCGTACTCCACATTTCATTTATGGCCTCATTTTCATACCACGCTCTGGCTTCGGCATTGGATTCCTGCAGAATTATACGGTAGTGTGTCCATGAGAGGCGCAATTTGCGAGTCGGTTCAATTTGTTCATATAAATCAGTCGTAAAAGAAAGTGGCGTTGCCTGAAGATTTTCAGATTTTCTACTCACTGCGTAGAAAAAGTCCGGGAAGCAATTATAAAACGCGATAAAATGATATAAATTCGCCTGGCCGAAACCGCTGCCGAATTGCTTTACCAGTTCTTTTGCCAGCATTTTTACAACCTTTTCTCCATAATCAGCCCGTTTTCCTTTCAACACTTCATGCTGAATACGTAGCCCCAATAACCAGTTGCGTTTGATAAGAGTTTCGTCTATTGATCGATAGGCCGCAACCTGAGCCTGCTCAATAATTGCACATGCATCTTTGAGCAAATCTTTCTGAACAATGTGAATTTTAATTTTCAAATCACTTTCGCTGTAAATTGCAATGCCGCTTTCCATATTACACCCAACAAACAAAAACTAACAGATAATAAAAATATAAATTTTAGAACCTAAGTCAACATAAATTTTAACATATCAATAGAAAATGACTTGCGTCCGCTGCGGTCAGATAAAAGCCGCTGTAAAGATCAACTGTGAAATGCTCCGATTTTACTGGACAATCGGGCAAGACATTGAACAGCGGCAGTTTGAAAACAAATACGGTTCACATTTCTATGAAAATTTAAGCAAAGATCTGACTTCGTCACTTAATAACAAAAAGGGATTTGCTCCGACAAGTCTCAAATATACGAAATATTTTTATTGCCTGTATGCGCCGTTATTTGAAAACTGTCGGCAACTTGCCGACGATTTTGAAATGCTCTTCTGCATCCCGTGGACACATCATCAGAAATCAAAAGGAAATGGATCTTATCTCTGAATATATCGAAAACAATGTGAGAAAATGGGAAGAAGATTGTTTTTACATAAATCCGTAGAGACGTTTCCCGAAACGTCTCATAAATAATCACAATTCACGCAAAACAGACCTTCAGGCTGTATTTCCGAAACATCCCATAAATAAAAACCGTTGTTCTTTGAAAGAGACGTTTAGACACATGAGACGTTTCAGGAAACGTCTCTACAAAAAAGGCAATAAAATCAAAGGTTATAAGGCGACCGATTCTGCATCGACGATCTGGAAAGCGGGCGGTGAGGATAAATGAACCGAATTGGGGTCAATGAACCGTCTCAAGGGATTTGCCCTACCATCGAAGAGGTATTGCAATTCCCGACCCTGACAAACGAGAAAGCGAGAATTAGCGAGAAAGGGGCAACAGATTCTGGTTTAGGATTAAGCAATAGAATGCCATACTATGATGTCTCAATAATCTATTGATTTTAAAAAGAAATTTTCCAGATTTTATTTCAGAGTCTTTGCCAGTTCTCTTCCGATTTTGACAGCTTCCATGTTGAAATCTTCGGTTCCTTTCGGTGCTGCCTGAAGAACTGCTTTTTCGAGCGAATCTTCGGAAACGAGTTTCGTGACTTCAACGAATGCGGAAAGCGAAACGATGTTGAGGGCGATGAGTTTGCCCTGTTTGTCGTAGGTCGTCGAAGAAATCGGGAGTTTTACGACTGTGTATTTGTCTGTTTCGGGAACATCGACATAGTCGCTGTCAATGAGGACAAGGCCGCCTTCTTTGAGGTCGGGAAGGTATTTGTCGGCTGCTTTCTGCGTAAGGCAGAGCATGAAGTCGATATTTCTCGCTTTCGGGTATTTTACCGGTTCGTCGCTGATGATGACATCGGCTTTCGACGCGCCGCCGCGTGCTTCCGGGCCGTAAGACTGGCTCTGGACTGCGTGTTTGTTCTCGTAAAGAGCTGCTGCGGTTCCCAAAATTACGGATGCAAGGATTACGCCCTGACCGCCGCTGCCTGAAAATCTTATCTCTTTTCTCATTTTGCCCCTCCACCGAAAGAATCAATAAGTTTCTGATATTGTTCGGTAAATTCAGGTTTATCAACATTATGGAGAACACCTGTAATGATTTTGTCCTGAAGTTCTTCCTCGCTCATTCCTGCCGCTTTTTCGACCGAAACCGCGTGGTCTCTCTGCCATTTGAGCATGTCAAGGTTGCTGGGTCCGTATTTTTTGCGGTTCTTTCTGCCGTGGGTCGTGAAGCAAGCTTCAGCCGCTTCGATTACCGAGAAGCCTTTGTGCATAAGACCCTGGTAAATGAAGTTGTCAAGCTGCGGAACGCCATAGCTCGTGCCTCTTGCAACGAATGTAGCGCCTGCACCTTTTGCAAGTTCAGCAACGTTGAAGTGCGGCTCTACGTTTCCGAAAGGAGATGTAGCCGTTTTGTCGCCGCTTGCCGTGGTCGGAGAATACTGACCGCCCGTCATGCCGTAAATTCCGTTGTTGAAGCAGATAAGCGTGATGTCGATATTTCTTCTGCAAGCGTGGATGAAGTGGTTTCCGCCGATCGCAAGCGAGTCGCCGTCACCGGAAACTACGATTACGTGCATTTCGGGTTTCGCGAGCTTGATGCCCGTTGCGAAAGCGAGAGCACGGCCGTGAGCTGTGTGGAGCGTGTTGAAATCAACGTATCCCGGAAGTCTCGAAGCGCAGCCGATACCGCTGACAAGAACGATCTCGTCTTTGTTCCAGCCTGCCTTTGCGACTGCTCTGATGAGCGATTTGAGAACTATTCCGTGGCCGCAGCCCGGGCACCAGATGTGCGGAAGTTTTTCGTTTCTTAAATATTGCGAATAATCAAACATTTTATCCTCCCCTAAATATTAAGGTGATTGACGGCCGAAATAATGGTATCAGGTCCGAGCGGCTCGCCGTTGACAAGGTTTATCGGAATGATCTTCGTGCGTTTCGTGAATCTTTCCGCAACAGTCTTGAGCTGGCCCAGGTTCATTTCGGGAACAACGATGTAGTCAGCGTTTGCCGCATACTTCGCGAACTCGTCCTTCGGGAAAGGCCACAGCGTGATCGGTCTGAAAAGGCCTGCCTTGACGCCTCTTTCGCGGAGAACATTGACGACTTCCTCAGCCGCTCTCGCCGCGCTGCCGATAGCAAGGAAAAGGACTTTCGCGTCGTCGCAGTGAAGAGCTTCGAACTTGTCGATCAGATTTCTCTGATGATAGATCTTCATGGAAATTCTTTCGTTTTCCCTTGCAACGATCTTCGGATCCATGGTCGGGAAACCGGTATCGTCGTGGTTGAGACCGGTGACGTGGATCCTGCTCTTTCCGAAGTTCGGAAGACATACCGGCTTGTTGATATCGGATGCATACGGAGTCTTGCATACGCCGTCATTGTTCGGAAGGCTTCTGTTGATGACTTCAAGTTCTCCCGGTTCCGGAATTCTGATTTTTTCCCTCATGTGGCCGATGATCTCATCGCCCAAGATTATAACGGGAGTTCTGAAGAATTCAGCGAGGTTGAAAGCTCTGACTGTCTCTGTGAACATCTCTTCGACAGAGTTCGGAACGATCGTGATCGAAGGATGGTCGCCGTGGGTTCCCCATTTTGCCTGGAGAATATCGGACTGAGCCGGAGAAGTCGGAAGACCGGTCGAGGGGCCGCCTCTCATTACGTCGACTACAACTATCGGAACTTCGGCGATGCATGCGTAACCGAGAAGCTCCTGCATGAGCGAGAAACCGGGGCCGCTTGTAGCCGTCATTGCCTTCGCGCCGGTAAGCGACGCGCCGATGATAGAGCCGATCGACGCGATCTCGTCTTCCATCTGGATGAACTTTCCGCCGTGCTGCGGAAGATATTCTGACATGAATTCGGCTATTTCGGTCGACGGAGTGATCGGGTATCCTCCGAAGAACTTGCAGCCGGCATAAGCCGCGCCTTTAGCGCAGGCAAGGTTTCCCTGAATAAACTCGTACTTTGGATTTGCCATAGCTCTCTCCTACTTTTTCTCAATGTAAATAGCGAAATCGGGGCATCTCAGCTCGCACATTCCGCAAGCGATGCAGTTTTCGATGTGGTCGGCAACTACTACCTGCTGTTTTCTTTCGAGCGAAAGAACTTTCTTCGGGCAGAATTCGATGCAGACTTCACAGCCTTTGCAAAGCGCGGGACGAACCGTCAGCACGCACTTTTCGCCTTCATACTTCGTTTCCTGAAATTCTCTTTTTCCCATGTCCAAACCTCACAAGTTAAAAAAATATGCCACTGTCTGAATCTATTGAAATTATTACCGGAAAATCCGATACCTCAACTTTGTAAATTGCTTCGGGGCCGAACTCCTCGAAAAGCATGCGTTCCATTGACGAAACCTTGCTTCCGTAGTATGCACCGATGCCGCCGAACGCCTGGAAATAAAAGGCTTTTCCTTCAATGACCGCGTTTTTCGCAGCTTCGGGCAAAGCCCCTTTGCCGATAAAATATTTAACCCCTTTTTCGATCAATTTCGGAATAAAAGCAGCCATTCTTGCGCTCGTCGTAGGGCCTATGCTTGCACGTCCTTCCTCGAATCCCGGAGTCGGAGCGGCAAAGAAAACAGCGGAATTTTCAAGCGGAAAGTTAGGATTTTCGCCGTTTTCAAGCATTGCGGCGAGTTTTTTTGCGGAATTGTCGCGCAGAGTGAACATTTCTCCGCTTAAATTCACGATGTTCCCGGCTTTCAGTTCCTTATCCGCGCTTATCATAGTTCAATCTTTCCTGTTCTGAAACTGTGGCAGTTGAGAGCAACGGCCGCAGGCATCATTGCAATATGCGTCGGAGCCTTTTTCACATAAACTGCTTTTACCGGGCATTTCCCTGGAAAACCGAGAACTCCGAAACCTAAATCTTTTATTTTTTCATTAATCATTTCAAGCAGTTCATTGTCTTCGCAGACCTGCTCCAAAAGTGCTTTTTTCGCCAATGTTGCGACAGAATCAAATGTTCCGCCGACTCCGACACCGACAAAATAAGGCGGACAGCCTTTGCCGCCGGCGTTTTTCAGCGTTTCAAAAACAAAATCGGCAACTCCCTCGCGTCCTACTGCCGGAACAAGCATCTTCTGCGCACTCACGTTCTCGCTGCCGCCGCCTTTTGCGATGCCGTAAATCTCAAAAGTGTCGCCGTCGCAAAACTCGTAGTGGATGAAAGCCGGAAGATTTTTTCCTTCGTTTTTCCGCTCGAACGGGTCTATAACAGTCGATTTTCTGAGCAGACCTGCGCTGTAAGCCTCTTCAACCCCTTTGTTTATGAGGATCTCAAGACTCGGAGAATCGCTGAAAGTGACGTTTTTGCCCATTTTCACAAAAACCTGTGCAATTCCGCAGTCCTGACAGAGAGGACGTTTTTCCGTTTTTGCCATTTCACGATTTTTATCAATGATTTCAGCAAGTTGATTTTCAAAAGGATCCATCTTTGAATCAGAGAAAACAACATTTTCAAGCGAAACAGGCGAATAATTGAGCTTGATAAAAAGCTCTTTCACGGCCTCTTTTATGCGAAAACCTTCGACAATTCTCATTACAGCTCCAAATAACCGCCGCATTATTAGTCTTGAAGTTTTAAAGTCAAATAAAAAACTATTTATTATATAAAACTTTATTATACGGACTTTCCGGCAGATAAATTTTGCAATTCAGCCTCTTTTGACTATCTTTTTCGGGCTTTAAAAACGGAGGGGCTCTTGTTAGAAAAATTAAAACTCAGAAAAATATTGAAAAAGCTGGCAATTCAGGGAAACAGGCTTGAATGGATAAAGAAAAAACGGAAAAACCTGCCTGAACAGACAGAGAAAAAACTGAATGAAAACATCAAAAAAATTTTAGAAATCTTTGAAGAAAAAGAACGCGCAAAAACAGATAAGGAAAACTTTTCGGCCGAAAAATATCCTAAATTCACCATTGAATACGCAAAAAAAGCGCTCGGTGAAACAAATTACAACCTCGAACACGAATTCAAAAAATACAGACAGAACGCACTTTGGGAACTTTTTGACGAGCTCTGGCTTGTCGTCCTTATCGCGCTTGTCCTCAAATTTTTCGTGATCGGATCGTTCCGCGTCCCGACAGGAAGCATGGTCGACACGATCGAAATCGGCGACAACCTCTTTGTTTCGATGTTCTATTACGGCCTGACACTCCCCTTCGCTGAAAGCCAGTTCGTCGAATTCGCAGATCCGAAACGGGGCGACATAATCACTTTCACCGAGCCCGGACCTGACAAAAAAGCCCTTGTAAAAAGGGTCATCGGCGTTCCCGGAGACACGATTTACATTACCGGAAAAAATATTTACGTGAACAACCGCAAACTTGAAAGAGAGGAAACCGGCAAAGTCGGCTACTACTCGTCGCGCGGCAGGATCGAGGAAACAACGCAGTACGAAGAAACTGACGAGAACGGCAACAAATACAAAGTCATTTACAACGACAGTTTCACCGACGACATCCGCGAACAGATCAACACGCGCTGCCCGTACTGCAACCGCTCTTTCACCGTTCCAGAAAGGAACTACTTCGTCATGGGTGACAACCGCGACGACAGCCTTGACAGCAGATACTGGGGTTTCGTTCCGCGCGGAAACGTGCAGGGCAAGCCGCTTTTCGTGTGGTTTTCCGTGCAGTTCGGCAACTCGCTGCTTGACATCAAAGAACTCAGACTGAACAGAATCGGACATTTTTTCAAATAATACGTTACGTCGTGACGATTTTTCGACATTTCGATTCCGCCGCCGCAACCGCTTTCAACGTTACGTCGTGACATCGTGACGGCGTTACGATTTTCCGGCGGCGAAAAAAACGAAAAAAAATTTCTTTTTGATTTCAAACACTTACAAAAAATCCCAAGATATTGTGTATTTTTTTGTTGACAACCACAATCGCTTGTGCAATATTGCCGAGCTTTTTGTGTTTTATAACTTTTAACCCAGAGGAGAAAAACAAATGTTCAAAATCAGAAAAAGAGACCGCTCGATTGCGGATTTCGACCTTAACAAAATCAAGGAAGCTATCAAAAAGGCATTCGTCGCCGCTGATATGCTTTTTAATGACGATATTCTCGACATCCTGTCGCTCAGAGTAACGGCTGACTTCCAGAACAAGATCCACGATAACGTGATCGAGATCGAAGATGTTCAGGACAGCGTTGAGAACACACTCGAAAAGAGCGGGTACACCACAGTTGCAAAGGCTTACATCCTTTACAGAAAGCAGCGCGAAAAACTCCGCGAAATGAAATCGACCATTCTCGATTACAAAGAGACGATCAACAGCTACGTCCGCAACGAAGACTGGAGAGTCAAGGAAAATTCGACTGTTACATACAGCATCGGCGGACTTATCCTTCACAACAGCGGAAAGATCACGGCTAACTACTGGCTGAGCGAAATCTACGACGAAGAGATCGCAAACTGCCACAGAAACGGTGACTTCCATCTTCACGACCTCTCGATGCTCACCGCTTACTGCGCAGGCTGGTCACTCAAACAGCTCATTCAGGAAGGTCTCGGCGGCGTTCCCGGCAAACTTACTTCCGCTCCGGCAAACCACCTTTACACGATAGCGAACCAGATGGTCAACTTCCTCGGCATCATGCAGAACGAATGGGCAGGCGCTCAGGCTTTCTCGAGCTTTGACACCTACCTTGCTCCGTTCGCACGCGTCGACAAACTTGATTATAAAGGTGTAAAACAGGCGATCCAGGCTTTCGTTTTCGGCGTAAACACTCCGTCAAGATGGGGCACGCAGTCTCCTTTCAGCAACATCACGCTTGACTGGGTATGCCCGGATGACCTCAAAAACGTTCCCGCTATTGTCGGCGGCAAGGAAATGGATTTCACATACGGCGAATGCCAGAAAGAGATGGATATGATCAACAAGGCGTTCATCGAGATCATGCTTGAAGGCGACGCGGTAGGACGCGGTTTCCAGTACCCGATCCCGACCTACAACGTAACGAAGGATTTCAAATGGGAAGGCGAAAACGTCGAGCTTCTTTTCGAAATGACGGCAAAATACGGCACGCCCTACTTCCAGAACTTCATCAACAGCGACATGAACCCGAGCGATGTCAGAAGTATGTGCTGCAGACTCCAGCTTGACAAAAGAGAACTCCGCAAGAAAACCGGCGGTCTCTTCGGCAGCGGCGAAAAAACGGGCAGCATCGGCGTCGTAACGATCAACCTTCCGAGGATCGCATACAATTCGAAGAACGAGCAGGAATTCTACGCAAAACTTTCGAAACTCATGGATATCGCAAGAAGAAGCCTTGAGATCAAGAGAAAAGTCTGCACGAAGCTCCTCAACGAAAACTTTTATCCCTACACCAAAAGATACCTCGGCAACTTCGACTCCCACTTCTCGACTATCGGTCTTGTCGGCATGAACGAAATGTGCCTCAACGCATGCTGGATCAAAGAGAACATCGCAGGTCACAAAGGACTCAAGTTCTCGCAGGAAGTTCTTGATTTCATGCGCGAAAAACTCAAAAACTATCAGGAAGAGACCGGCGACCTCTACAACCTTGAAGCGACTCCGGCAGAATCGACTGCATACCGTCTTGCAAAAATGGATAAGGCAAGATGGGACGACATCGTAACCGCAGCTGCAAACGACAGCGAGAAACCTTTCTACACCAACAGCTGCCACCTTCCGGTAAACTACACGACCGATCCTTTCGAAGCTCTCGAGATCCAGGACAAACTTCAGACGAAGTTCACGGGCGGAACGGTTTTCCACACTTTCCTCGGCGAAAAACTTCCTTCATGGCAGTCTGCTGCGGCTCTCGTCAAAAAGATCGCATACACATTCAAACTCCCCTACTTCACGATCTCTCCGACCTACACGATCTGTCCGGAATGTGGATACAGCGCAGGCGAACACGATTCCTGCCCGAAATGCGGCGGCAAAGTAGAAGTCTACAGCAGAATTACCGGCTATTACAGACCGATCGAACACTGGAACGACGGTAAAAAACAGGAATTCGAGAAGAGAACGGAATATCAGGTTTCCGAGAACATCGTAGAAGAAACTTTCGGCAGCAGCGACTCCGGAAACGGCGGCTCCATCGGAACAGGTTTAAACACAAAAATAGCTCCCGAATCCTTCGTTCAGCCGGCTGCTTCCATGTCTGAGGCATCATGCGGCGACAAACAGGTCTACCTCTTCACCCAGAAAACCTGCCCCAACTGCCCGAAAGCAAAGGAAGAATTGGAAGGAACGCCTTATCTTCAGGTTCTTGACGCTGCAGACCACATGGATCTTGCAAGAAAATTCGGGATCAGAAGCGTCCCGACAGTCGTTGTCTGCGAAAACAACGCATACAAAACCTACTCCGGTCTTTCCGACATCATCAGCTTCAAAAAGAATCTTAAATAGTTTTTCAGAAAATCTTTGAAATAAATTAAAAGACTTAATCTATCAGGATTATCGCACAGCCGGAATCATCACTTTCATCTTCGGAATTTGAATCAGAGGAAGAGTCGTTACCGTTATCGGCACTCGGTTCGTCGGTATCTGAAGCCGGAGGCTCCTCACCGTCGTTGTAGCAGCCCGATTTGTCCCAGCCCATGCAGTTTGAAGCGCATTTTGCGGTTCCGTTTTTAGGAGCTCCTGCAAGATTTGCGCACGGCATCGTGTTACCGTCGCAGATTTCATTTGCGTCAATGTTTCCGTTTCCGCAGAGAGGACCAGCAGGCTCGTCGTTCTGAGTGTCGCCTGTATCAGGATCTGTTCCGGTATCAGTTGTATCGCCTGTGTCTGTTCCTGTGTCGCTGTCTCCGGTATCACCGGAATCTGAATCGGCATTGTCATCGTCAGGAACCTCATCGTCTTCAGGATCCGGCGGAGTATAGGGCTGTTCTTCACATTCGTCTTCGGCATTCGGATCGTAGTCATACAAGTCTTCGTCCGGATATGACGCACCTGCAAAATTCCAGCAGTTGTCTTTCGTGCACGGCGAAGCCTTGTCGATCGCATCCTTCAGGCTTTTCGTGATGACACCGCCGCCTTTTATCCATGCCGCCGCAACAGCGCGGAGAGCGTTTACGCGGCCGTAACCGTAGTAGTTGCTGTGACCGTTGGCATCGTAGCCGGCGTCCGATTTTGAAACCTGATCAGCCGTGCTTGTAAGTATTTCTTTGAGTTCAAGCGCAGTAAGATTCGGGTTTGCCTCGAGAACAACTGCCGCAACGCCGCTTACAAGAGGTGCTGCCGAAGATGTGTGAGAAAAACGGTACGAATATTTTCCGACATAAAGATCTCCTCCGGCCATATTATGTTCCGGATTCCATCCTGCCTTGTCGTGACATCCGCTGGTTCCAGGGTTACTGCATGTAGGTGCGATGTAATTATCGGTCGTCCAGATTCTGTCATAGAATTTTTTCGACGAACCTGATCCCGTGGATTCTCCGCCTGCAGTAGGCGCCATAACTCCGAGTTTCGGGCCGTAATTTGAAAAACTGTACCTTGTTCCTGTGCTGTCTGTTGCTCCGACTGCAAGGACATTCGGATTTGTAGCAAAAGGATTAAAAGAAAAATCCTCACCCTCATTACCAGCAGCAAAAATGAAAAGAGTTCCTTTTCCGCCGTTCGCCTGAGTTGCAGCATATTCAAAAAGCTCGTCAAAATACTCCTTAACAGGCAAGAAATCATCCTCGCTCCCATAAAACCAGCCCCATGAGCAGTTTACAACTTCAGCCCCCTGCTCCATGACCCACCGGAAAATCTGGTCATAATAAGAATAATAAGTTTTATACTCCTCCTCTTTAAATGTATATCCTACATCTTCAGGATCGCCGGCCATTCTCGCAAGAATCAGCGAACATTCAGGACATGCACCTGCAGGACCGACACCGTTGGCTCCTCTTGCAGCAGCTATTCCTGTAACAAGCGTTCCGTGAAAATTTTTTGTAGCAGTCTGGTTGCTGAAAAGATTGTCCTCTTCGCAAGTACTGTCTCCGAAATTTTTCGATGCTATAACACCGCTGCCAATATCTTCGTGCATAATATCAAAACCGTCGTCGATTATCGCAAGTTTCCTGTCCTTTCCGAGTTCGCAGTTGCTTTTTACCGCCCCGAGAATACGGAGAAGACGCCATGCTTCGGCGATGTGGGCGTGATCTTTGCCGTTGACTATCATTTTTTTGTCAGCTGCAGTAATTTTTCCGTCATTGTGGAAATTCCACTGCTCCTTCATGTAAACATCGTTGAGATAAAGCGGTTCAATCGAATCGACCGAATAAAGCTGGTGTTTCACGAATCTTTCGGGAACCGCTTTGAACCCTTTTTTGATGAGAGCATCAGCTTTTGTCACAGGTTCGCCGTCGCATTTGAGAAGCGCCCAGTTTTTTAGCGTGAGTTCGCCTGCTTCAGTACATCCCAGACTTTTGATGCACTTGTCTCTGCCCTGTGCCAGGCATTTCGCATCAAGTTTGACAATAATACGGCCTGTGAATTTAGGCTTTACGGCATCTGCCGCCGAAAGCGCCATAAACGCGGCCAAAACCACAAAAACAACAAGAATTTTCTTCATTTTCAACTCCAATCAGTTTGCAAGCTACAAAAATAGACTATACGATTTTATTTCAAACCGGCTTTATTTCAAGAGTATCGTGAAAATGTTTACTTCTATTAAATTATGTGCTAAAAAATGCCGCAAAATTCGTTCAAAATCGGTTTTTGATAATTGTGTTTTTGTTATTTATCGTAATTTTGGAGGTTTTTTCATGCGCACATTTCGTTTTTTGTTAGTACTTTCGGCTGTTCTTTTCGTTTTTGCCGCATGCGGAGTAGACGAGGAAGAAGATGTAAACGGCGGTGAAGGCGGAAACGGAAATAATTCCGGTGATAATTCCGGCAGCGGCGACGAAAACAGTAGCGGTGATGGAGAGCAGAATCCGAACTGCGGAAACAAAATCGTTGAAGGAAGCGAAGTCTGCGACGGCAATGCGAATGACTGCACTGCTATAGATTCAGGCTACACCGGCGGAATCGCGACTTGCAATTCCGACTGCACAGGTTGGAATGTAGGCGGTTGCCAGGGCACTCCGAACGGCACTCCGGGCGACAACACCAATCCGGGCGACAACACAAATCCGGGCGATAACACCAATCCAGGCGACAACACCAATCCAGGTAACGGCGGTTTCGACAAAGATTCCCAAGGCATCTGGGTCGATCCGAAACCTTTCCCCGGCACAGATACTCACCTTGTTTGGGAAAATCCGATGGGCAACAAAGGTACAGGAGGACTTGGACCGACACACGCTAACGCTCTTACCTACTGTGAAAACCTTGTTCTCGCAGGTGCCGACGACTGGAGACTTCCAACTATCGACGAACTCAGAACTCTCGTCAGAGGTGTAAGCACAATCGCATACGACGGAATATGCCCGACAAGAGAAAACTGCACCGATCAGGCTAAATGCAACGACGACAAGGAAAACACTCAGGGTTTCGGCAACTCCTGCCTTGGCTGCGAAGCACTTAACACCGACAAATACGATCCGAACGATTCATACCTCAATCTGGAAGAAGACTGCCAGCTCAGTTCCTCCCAGCTTGCCAACAACGAATGCTACATCGTTCCGGCAATGTTCGGCGATCCGTGTGATGGAACATGGTCCGACACCCCGAACACAGAAACCAAAGCTGCGCTCATGAAAGCATACTGGTATCTCAACTACAAAAGCGGAATCATCCACAGTGACGCCGACGTGCTGAGCGGTGCAAACTGGGTAAGATGCGTCCGTGAAGGAACTGCGGCAGACGTTACGGAAGAGGAAGAAGAAGCAGGCGATCCGAGCCAGAACTGGGAATGCACCGCTGACACCGACTGCACCGGCGGCAAGACATGCCAGAGCCACAAATGCGTTGCCGTAACTTATGTCTCGAACGGTCTCGAATGGCAGAGAGGAACAGTAAATGAAACTCTGAACAAATGGGAAGAAGGAGTCGAAAGAGTCGAAAAATGGGAACCCGCGAAGGCTTACTGCGAAAACCTCGACTATGCGGGACACAACGACTGGAGACTTCCCAACCTCACGGAACTCAAATCACTCGTTCAAGGCTGTGCAGCAACGAATGAATGTCCGGTAACCGCGGAAAATCCGGCATATCCGGGCAATTACTCATCTGTCTGCAAAACATGCGCCAGCGGAAATTATATGCCGGCAGGACTCGGACTGAAGATCGACTTCCCGTATTGGACAAGCACTACCGACGATCCGTCAAAAGCCACCAGAGTCTGGGCTATAAACTTCATGTACGGTGAAGTTTTCTACAGCTATGCCTCCGCAAACCACTACGCAATGTGCGTCCGCGGCTCTATGAATTAAATCAAAATCAATATCGATATATCGAGATAACGACTGTCGACATCACGAGATAACAAGATCAAAACATTAAGACTTTAAGCGATTATAATAGATCACTCTCTTTTTCATTCCGGCAGCCTTGAAATCATCCGGTCTTGCCTTGAGAATGGCATCGAGAACTTTTATGGCATCGGGAACATCTTCAAAATACTCGTAAATCTCAGCCAGAATATACATTGATTCAAAAGATAACTCCTTTACCATCGAAATTTTTAAAAAATCATCTCTGATCTCTTTGTATTTATCTGCCTTTTCAAGTTTGTTCCACTTCGGAGCGAGCTTCCAGAGAGCAAGATTCTTCTGTTCCAGAGCCGCAGGATTTTTAGTTTCTTTGTAAATAAAATCAAAGACTTTCGCCGCCGCATCATACGAACCTATCTTTGCAAGAGCAGTCGCCTTCATCATTGCGGAATCGTATTCTTTGATTTTCAGATACTCGGCTTTCGACCTTATCGGACCGTATTTCTGCATAAGCCGCTCTATATCGGATGCAACTTCAGGATCACGGATAAGCTCGTAGCATTCACCGGCAAGCTGCAGGAAATCCTTAGCCCGCAGTGCGGTATTCGGCGATATTCCGACAAGTTTATCGGGGTGGATCTTCTGCATTATTCTGATGTATTCGCGGCGCGCGATCTTTTCGTCGAACTTGTCTTTCAGACCGAAAAGCTGGAAAACGTCGTTGTAATGCTCGTTGGCGTTGAGGAACATCTTGATTTCGTCTTCCTCAGAAAGAGCTTCCTGTTTTTTCTCTGAAGCCGCTTTTTCGAAGACTTCTTCGGCCGCACCCTTTTCCGAGAAGATCTCTGATTTATTAAGTTTTTCAGCTATCTTAGCCCTTTCTTCATCTGTCGCCTGAACTATTACCGCAGACTGAGAAATCAAAAGAAAATAGATGACGCGGTAACTTTTTTTGAGGTTTGAAAAAATTTCGATCCTTTTCTGTCCTACAAAAGGCTGAAGATCTTCGATGAGAAAGATAAGTTTTGAAGTTTCCGGTTTTATCGAAAGGAATTCTGTTGCATAAGGCTTAAGCACTTCAAGAATCCTTTCCCTCGGCATACTCAGAATCACTGAAAAGAGGAATTCCTTTCCGTCGTACTCCTTCATTCCCTTTTTCATATCGTCGCTTACTGCGCTTTCGACTTTGAAAAGAGCATTTTTCGATAAATTTCCGAACGAATTTAACGGTTTATCAGTCCAGACAGAACCGTTCGACAGAATAATGAAAAAGGTTTCGCCGCCGTTGAAAACATTTATTTTTCCTGAAAAACCGCACGACGAAAGCAGTGAAAAGAGCTTTTCGAACCGGATGTGGAGCTTTTTTTCGCTGTCGATGTAGGGAGAAATAAAATCCATGATTATTCCAAGACGTTTCCTTCAAGCGCGGAGATGAGTTTTCCTCTTTCTTCGTCAAGTTTGTCCTGAACTTTCTGCTGCTCGGCCCTGAAATCCTTTTCGCGTTTCGTTTTGAGGAAAGGTTTAGCGACTGCCGGGAAAAGTTCGAGAAGGAGCTCTTCCTTTTCGGTAGCTGCAAGTTTCACGCCGCCGAATTCATCAAGAGTTTCGTTTACCTGCTTTACGTGTTTCGACGTATCGTAAGGCTGTTCCTCGCGTTTTCCCGAGATTTTTTCACGGAAAGCGGGATCGACAGGCCACGGGGTGTGACCGTAACCGCCTTTTACCAGATTTACGAACTGAACTGACGTATTTTCATACATCGCCTTTCCTGAATTGAGGTTGATGACGCAACTTACAGCCTGAGTTCCGACGATCTGGCTTGTCGGAGTTACAAGCGGCGGAACACCTGCAGCGAGTCTGACGATCGGAACCATCTCCATAACTTTCGGAAGAAGATGCTCTATCTTTCCAGCCTGAAGCTGTGCAAGCATATTCGTGTACATTCCGCCCGGGATCTGCGCCATTCTTACAACTTCGTTCGGTTTCGGGAAGTTGAAGTAGCGCTCGATCTGTTGCGTGAGATCTGTAACTGTATCGGTGTCACCTTTCTTTGCCGCTGCGATAGCGTCGTCGAAAAGTTTTTCTACATCAGCCGGAAGTTTGTCTGTCGGGTCGAAATCCTTCGGGAAAAGCTTGTACTGGTCGAATTTTGCGAGTTCTTTTCTGATTTTGAAAAGCTCGGTCCTGATCTCTTTTACAGCCGAAAGATCGACATTTGTCTCAAGTCCGAGTTTAGATGCAAAGACCTGAACAAGTTCAAATGCCGGAGCTGCCGGACCGCCTGCAAACGGCATGATGACGCTGTCAACGATATCGACATCGTTTACCATCGCCATGAGAACACTGCCCAAGCCGTAACCCGGAGTGCAGTGAGTGTGCAGATCTATCGGGATCTTGACCGCTTTTTTGAGTGCCGAAATAAGTTTCGCGCTCATTGCCGGATTGATAAGTCCCGCCATATCCTTGATCGAAATCATATCGGCGCCCGCTTTTTCAAGCTCGACTGCCTTGTTTACGAAATAGTCGATAGAGAAAAGGTTGTCCGGCAGTTTTTTGCCGCTGAACATCGCTTTGATCTTATCTTTAGTCGAGAATTTGGGATCAACAGTGTAGCAGATGCAGCAGTCTGTCATTCCGCCGTTCTCTTTGACATATTTTATCGTCGAGCGCATGTTGTCGATATCGTTCAGAGCATCGAAAATACGCATGATATCGATACCCGATTTTATCGCGTTGCGGTTGAAGCCTTCGATTACGTCTTCGGGATAAGGATTGTAGCCGAAAAGATTTCTGCCGCGGGAAAGAGCCGTAAGTTTGCTCGCCTCGCCTACTCCCGCTTTGATTTTTTCAAGTCTCGCCCACGGATCTTCGCCGAGGTAACGCATAACTGAATCGGGAACGGCGCCGCCCCAGACTTCCATTGCGTAGAAATGAGCTTTGTTGAACGATTTCAAAAGCCTGTCGACCTGATTCTGATTCATTCTGGTCGCGAACTGCGACTGCTGACCGTCTCTTAAAGTAAGGTCTCTGATAAGAAGTTTTTTTGCCATGATTCACCTGTTATTAAAGTTTTTTGTAAATTTCCACAAACTTGTCGCTTCTCTTTACGACTGAAATTTTATCAAGCGAACATTCAACGAGTCCTTCAAGGCCGCATCCTCCCTCTTTAGTTCTGATCTGAGAAAGGTATTCTTCGCTTGAAACCGTTACGATGTCACTGTAAACGATACCGCCCTTGAGGAAGTTGATATCTCCGTAGAATTCAAGTTTTTCAGGAACGAAAACTTCACGTCCGAGGTTCAGGAGTCCGAAATCATAAGACCAGAATTTGCCCTGAAAACGGATATCGTGCAGAGAAAAAACGGTTTTCGTCCTCATAAGAGGTTCTTCTTTTCCATAGATCTCACGAAGATAAACCGGAACAAGCGCCGTGTGCCAGTCGTTGCAGTGGATGAGATCCGGACGGAAGATTTTAGCATACTCGAGAACCGCTCTCGAAAAGAATATGAAACGCTCCGAATTGTCGGGGTAGTCGCCCGTTTCGTTGCCGTAAAGCCCGTCTCTTTCGAAGTATGGATTCGAGACAAAAACGACTTTCGCGCCGCTTTCCTCATGTATCGTCTCAAAAATTTCGGCTTTTTCGTATTTTTCACCGACCTTGACTTCAAATGAAATGCCGGTCGGGATTATATCGAATTTTTTCCTGTTGATCGTGCTGAAAAACGGAACGATGCACACTGTCTCGCACTTTTTCGAGACCGCTTTCAGCATTTTGAGCACCGATGCGGCCATATTTCCGGACGAAACGAAAGGTTTCAGTTCCGATGCAGCAAACAAAATTTTCATAATTTACCTACAGCCTTATAAAATCTTCATTATTCATGTATTTTTTGAGAACTTCCGGCACTTTGACGGAACCGTCAGCCTGCTGGTAGTTTTCTATTATCGCGACAAGCGTTCTGTCGATCGCAAGCCCCGAACCGTTGAGCAAATGGACAAGTTCCGGTTTAGACGAAGCGTCTCTTCTGAACTTGATGTTCGCCCTTCTTGCCTGAAAATCGCCTGTGCTCGAGCAGCTTGAGATCTCGCGGTAAGTCCCCTGACCCGGCAGCCATACTTCGATATCGAAAGTTTTTACGGCATTGAAACCGAGGTCGCCACTGCAGAGGCAGACGACGCGGTAGTGGATCCCGAGACCGCGGAGGATCTCCTCGGCATTGAAAAGGAGCTGGTCGAGTTCTTTGAGCGACTCTTCGGGACGGCAGAATTTGACGAGTTCGACTTTGTTGAACTGATGAAGACGGATTATCCCTTTCATATCCTTGCCGTAACTGCCAGCCTCGCGTCTGAAACACGGCGTGTAAGCCGCATATTTGAGCGGAAGGACTGCATCGTCGAGGATCTCGTCGCGGTGCATATTTACAAGGCTGACCTCTGCCGTCGGGATCATGAACATATCGTCGGTCGTCTTGTATGCGTCGTCTTCGAATTTCGGAAGCTGGCCTGAACCGGTCATCGTCTCACGGCTTACCATAACCGGAGGAACGATTTCGGTGTAGCCGTTTTTCGCAGCGTTTTCAAGCATATAGTTCATAACCGCACGCTCTAAACGGGCCATTTCCTTCTTGTAGATTATAAAACGCGAACCGCTGAGTTTTACGCCGCGCTCGAAATCGATCGTATTTGTTGCAATGTCAAAATGTTCTTTCGGCTGGAAGTCGAAAACGGGCTTTTCTCCCCACATCGAAACGACCGGATTCGCGCTGTCGTCCTTGCCGAGCGGCGTATCGTCAGCCATCATGTTGGGGATCGAAAGGAGGATCGTGTCGATTTTATCCTCGACTTCCTTTACCAGCGGACCGAAAGCCTTCACTTTGTCGCTGAGTTCCTTGAGCTCGTCTTTGATCGCCGCTTTTTCCTCGGCAGTACCGTTTTTCATAACGAGCGGCATCTCTTTGGAGCGGGTCATCTGCTTTGCACGGGTCTGCTCCGATTCGGTGATGAGCGCCTTTCTTTTTTCGCTGAGTTCGATAACCTGATCTACGACTGTAATGTCTTTGAAATTCCTGTTCTGAAGGTTGAATTTAACCTTTTCAGGGTCTTTAAGTATCAACTTGATATCAAACATTTTCCACCTCTAAATAAAAAAACCGCGATATGATAGGCAGAAAGGGTTCATTTGCAAGTTTTTTGGAAATCTCGTGAGTGCCTGAAAAATTTTTCATTTTCACCCTTGACTCTCGCTTTTTATGCTTATAAATAACGGCGCTTTCGGGAAACAATTCCCCGATGTTGTTAATTTTATTTAACTTTTTATATTGGAGGAAATTATGACACTTAAACCTTTGAACGACAGAGTCATCGTTAAGAGAGTAGAAAGCGAAACAAAAACACTCGGCGGGATCATTATTCCCGATACCGCAAAGGAAAAACCGGTCGAAGCTGAAGTTATCGCAGTCGGAACCGGCAAAATGCTTGAAAACGGCACGAGACAGCCGATGCAGGTTAAAGTCGGCGACAAAGTCCTTTTCGGCAAATACAGCGGCACCGAAGTAAAGGTCGGCGGCGAGGAACACCTCATCCTCAGAGAAGACGACATCCTTGCAGTAGTTGAATAAGAGATTGATTTTATTAACAATATTTAATTGGAGAAATTGAGATGAGTGCAAAACACATTGTTTTTGACCACGAAGCGAAAGCGAAAATCCTGGTTGGTGTAAACAAACTTGCCGACACCGTAAAAACAACGCTCGGACCTAAAGGAAGAAACGTTGCGATAGAAAAATCTTTCGGCGCACCGAAAATAACGAAAGACGGCGTTACCGTTGCAAAAGAGATCGAACTTGAAGACAAGATCGAAAACATCGGCGCACAGCTTCTTAAGGAAGTTGCATCGAAGACAAACGACGTTGCCGGTGACGGAACCACGACTGCAGCCGTTCTCGCACAGGCTATCGTAAAAGACGGTTTCAAATATGTAACCGCAGGCTACAGCCCGATCATGCTCAAACGCGGTATCGACAAAGCTGTCGCTAAAGTCGTTGAAAGACTTGACAAGATCACGAAGAAGATCTCGACAAAAGAAGAGATCGCAAGTGTCGGAACAGTTTCGGCTAACAACGACAAGGAAATCGGAAACATCCTTGCAGAGGCTATGGAAAAAGTCGGCAAAGAAGGCGTAATCACCGTTGAAGAAGCAAAAGGAATGGACACTTACCTCGACACAGTCGAAGGTATGCAGTTCGACCGCGGCTACCTCAGCCCCTACTTCGTAACGAACGCTGAGAAGATGCAGGTCGTCATGGACAATCCGTTCATCCTCATCTACGACAAGAAGATATCGAACCTCAAAGACCTTATTCCTCTTCTTGAAGGCGTCGCTCAGCAGGGCCGTCCTCTCCTCATAATCGCAGAAGACGTTGAAGGTGAAGCTCTTGCAACACTCGTTGTCAACAAGCTCAGAGGCGTTCTCAACATCGCAGCTGTAAAAGCTCCTGGATTCGGCGACAGAAGAAAAGCTATGCTTGAAGATATCGCAATTCTCACCGGCGGACAGTTCATCAGCGAAGAGATCGGCAACAAGCTCGAGAACACGACTGTTCAGATGCTCGGAACCGCAAAAAGAGTCACGATCGACAAAGACAACACCACGATCGTTGACGGCGCAGGCTCGAAAGACGCGATCGCTGCAAGAACGAAACAGATCCGTGCTCAGATCGAAGAGACCACTTCAGACTACGACAAGGAAAAACTTCAGGAAAGACTTGCGAAACTTGCTGGCGGCGTAGCAGTCATCAATGTCGGCGCTGCAACAGAAGTCGAAATGAAGGAAAAGAAAGACAGAGTCGACGACGCTCTTCACGCAACAAGAGCTGCTGTTGAAGAAGGAATCGTAGCAGGCGGCGGAACAGTTCTTCTTCGCTGCAAAGAAGTCCTCAAAGAGATCGAATGCGAAAACGACGAAGAGAAAGCAGGCGTCAAAATCATCGAAAGCGCCCTTGAAGCTCCGATCCGCCAGATCTCGGCTAACGCCGGAATCGACGGAAGCATCGTTATCAACAACATTCTCGGCAACAAGAACGAGAACTACGGCTACGACGCTGCGAAAGACGAATACAAGGATATGATCGCTAACGGCATCATCGATCCTACAAAAGTCACAAAGAGCGCACTTACAAACGCTGCAAGTATCGCTTCCACACTTCTTACGACCGAAGCTGTCATCGTTGACGCTCCGAAGAAAGACACCTGCGACCACGCAATGCCTGACATGGGCGGCATGGGCGGAATGGGCGGCATGATGTAAGTCTAACCTCCTTAGTCTTATTAATATTTCAGGCGGCTTTCGGGCCGCCTTTTTTTTATCTCGTAACGACGAAACGATGTGACGACGTGACGACAAAGAACGTGACGACGTAACGACGTGACGCCGTAACGATGTTAATCAATCGATTTTGTTCCGTTGCAGTCCGGATAAGCGGAACAACTCCAGAATTCTTTTCCTGAATTTTTCCCTTTTTGGGCGACTCGTCTGATCATCGGTTTGCCGCATTTAGGGCATTCCGGAGCGTTTTCCTCCACGCTTTTTTCGGTTCGGTTTGCAAGGCGTTCCGCAGTTAGTTTTTCGGTGAAACCGCCCTCTTCCCTGAATGTTTCGAACTGGTTGATTATCTGTCTGCGAAGCATCATCGAGAGCCTTCGGCAGAGAGTAACGATGCAGTTTGCTTCGACAAGCGAGTCGTTGCCAGTCAGCCATTGGTCGAATTTTTGTTTCTGAGTCATTATGTGAACGGAACTATTGTAAACAACATCTTCTTTATAGTCCGGATGCTCCATTCGCACCGCCTGAACTTCTTTGTATTCAGTCGATTTTATCGACCAAGGGAAGCTGCCGTGCCGAAGGATCCAGTTGATGTAGTCGTTTGTGAGTTCGGAAAGACTCGCTCTGGCGACATCGGAAAGCTTCATTTCCGTTTCTTTCGATGTGCTATGGCGGGAAACACCTTCCGCAATGTTTGCGGGAACAGAACGCGCCGCCTGCGTCATCTGGTCATACTGACGGCCGCAAGGATCATTCTTCCTGTCAAGATACTTTTCACAGAAATCTTGTGTCGCAATTTGAATTATGTTACCCAAGACCCAAGTATCAAGCCAATAAAAACTCGTAACTTTAATTTCCATTTTCGAACCTCCAAAAATTAAAATCAAAAAAACATCAACATTTAATTTTCATATTTAAAAATTAAAAGTCAAGTTTTCTTAACGTGACGACGTAACGACGAAATGCCGTCACGATAATTTTAGGGAATTATTGAGGTCGATTCGTAGAAGGTTTATTCTCCAGGTCCTCAAACCGTTTCTTCTTTATAGATTGTCGTAAGCTTGTTGATTGCGACATTCGGAAAATTTCTGTCTTTTAAATCCCAAATAATACTTATATCTGAGTTGTTGAACTTATCCTTATATTGTCTGCTATCGCCTACCGCCATGAGTTTCGAATTTCCATGTTCAACCAACTCTTCCAAGAAATTGAAAATGCTTGGCGGAATATCATGGAACTCATCAATCAGAATGTATTTATAACGATATTTGTCTTTAAATTTCGATTTCTGCAAATGTTTTGTTGCTTCCAATATCATCTTGTCAAAATCAATTTTATTTCTAAGAACTTTGGAATAATAGCTGTCTATTTCTTTCAATATTGCAAGGAAGCTGTTTATTCTCTCTTTTTCCTGCTCATCACTATATTGTTTCCATTTCATGCCCACCCATTCTGTTCTATAAATGCGAAGAGCTGATTCCAAGATATACATAAATTGTGATAAATCTCTGCCGTCATATAAATTCAGCACCGCATTCTTCAAATCCTCTATCCAGTTTTGAGTCCACCGTTGTCTAAATTTCACTCCTCTATCTTCCAAATTCTTTTTTAAATTAGCAAACACAGTTTTTTTGGAAAATTCATAGGAATATGTTTTAACACAAACAGTGTGGTATTCATCATGCGTCCTTTCTTTCCATTCTTTGGTTCGAAGATATTCCTGCTCTTCATCAGGAGAATATTGACCGGCTCTACCTGCTTTATTTATTCCAAAATGCTCTATATAAATTTTATACTTTGGGAGATAAAAATCGGGGCAGTACTGGCGTTTTTCCAGTGTTGCAGTTTTAAACTCATACGGTCTTTCATATTCATACTTTATACCGTTTACAAACAAATAATTGGCTATCATTAACTCTTCAAGACTTTTCACAGACTCTTTTTTGATTGTTAGAAGTCTTTTACTTTTAGAAGAACCTTTAGAGCTTTTCAATGCTTCACTTAGTATCTTAAAATCTGTAGATCTGAACTCTTCAATTAATTTATCTACAGATTCTTTAGAAATATTACTTGTAAAATCACGCAGAAAATAAGGATAACGCGGAGAAAGAGAAAGATATTTTTCAACTTTATTTCTAAACTCAATATTTTTATCATAATTCTCATCAAAAAAAGCTTTTATGTGGGCCAACAATTGATCATCTACAGCTTTTTTTTCTCCATAGTGCTCACTTAAAATATCAGATCCTAAACCAT
>Ga0265298_10000089_pt1 | contig 129572 bp, 69 predicted proteins | sample AusTroGonzalo_MG_3_FD_193486 | JGI IMG/M metagenome (GOLD analysis project Ga0265298, IMG submission 193486) | Bovine rumen microbial communities from tropical cattle in Woodstock, Queensland, Australia - Gonzalo_01 | ecosystem: Host-associated > Mammals > Digestive system > Stomach > Rumen ...
ATGTTGAAGTTGTATTTCCAGTTAATGAAGTGTTCTTCCAAGCATTATTCTTAAATACCTGCCACTGATATTTCAGTCCTTCGCCTTCTGCGATGATGCTGAATGTCGCGGTATCGCCTGTAAAACCGGTATAATCCTCGGGATGTGAAACTATTTCTGGTCCATAAACAACGTTCAATGTGACTTCATCCGAAGTTACGGATACTCCGTTTCCGTTAGTAACTACACAACGGAATGTCATGCCGTCACGGGATGCGATGACAGGAACAATTAACGTAGCTTCCTTATTACCGGATAACGAAGTGTTCTTCCAGTTGCCGGACTTGAATACCTGCCACTGATATGTGAGATCTTCACCTTCGGCCTCAATGCTGAAGGTCGCAATTTCGTCGATGGCACCGCTGAAGCTGCAAGGCTGCATGATTATTTCGGGTGCCCGGATTACTGTAAGAACAGCTTCTGTTGAGTAGACAGTTATGCCGTTAATATCCTTAACAACACATCTGAATGTCATTCCGTCACGGGAGTCCAGGATATCAACGATCAAAGTGTCTGTCTTGTTTCCGGTCAAAGATGTGTTCTTCCAAATTCCGGACTTAAATACCTGCCACTGATATGACAATCCCTCACCCGCAGCTTCAATACTGAATGTCGCCTTATCGCCTGTTATGCCTGAAGTGTCTGCAGGCTGAGTGTTGATGACGGGTCCCTGAACAACCGTAAGAGTTACTTCTTCGGAAGTTACAGACAAATTATTAATGTTCTTAACGACGCAGCGGAACTTCATGCCGTCACGTGTGGAAATGATATCTGCCTTTAATGTGTCAGTGGTGTTTCCGGTCAGCGAAGTATTCTTCCACGTTCCTGACTTATATACTTGCCATTGATATGTTAAGCCCTCACCTTGAGCCCTGATGCTGAAGGTTGCGGTCTCACCTATTCTTCCGGAATAGTCATTCGGCTGGGTTATGATGCTCGGAGCAGCCAACGCTGTAAGTGTAGCCGGTGCAGAAGCAACATATTTACCATCGGCATCAGTTACTACGCAGCGGAATATCATTCCGTCACGTGCAGCTGTAATATCGACTGATAATGAAGATGTCTTATTCCCGGCCAAAGATGTGTTCTTCCATGTTCCAGACTTAAATACCTGCCACTGATAGGTAATGTCATTACCTTCTGCTTCTATTGTAAATGTAGCTTTATCTCCGATGGCACCTGAATAGTTCTCCGGATTGCTGATAATTGCAGGCCCCGTGGTAACGTTGAGTGTAGCTTCCCTGGATATGATCTGTTTGTTATTTGAATCCGTAATTACGCAACGGAACTTCATGCCGTCACGTGCAGCTGAAATCTCTACCGGTAAAACGGATGTCTTATTCCCTGCTATAGTCGTATTCTTCCATGTTCCGGACTTGTTAACCTGCCATTGATAGGACAAGCCTTCTCCGGCGGCAACAACAGAGAACAAAGCGGTTTCTCCAATGGCTCCTGTGTAATCAGCCGGTTCATCCGTAATAGCGAATTCAAGGCGCGGCGCTTCGCCGCCGTATATCAAGGCGTTTGAACAATCAGATTTGTAACCATAATAAGAGTAAATATCATTTGTGTAATCAAATCCAAAATAAACTTTGCAGGTTATTCTTGCTACATCATTTTCTTCATGCGGAACATTAATTAACCATGATTCATATTCATATTGAAAATCATATGAAAAATCAAGTTTGTAAACACCGTTATCATAATTCCATGAAGTTAAAGGTAAATTGCATAATACTCTGGTTTCATCATTTACTAATATATCGATATGGGTTCTTAAACCTTCCGTGTCAATCCCGTTAAGTCCGGTAATAAGAGATATCTCACCCTTGTCATTTAATGAGACTTTTGCAGGAGCAGGCAAAATCTTATATTTGCTATTGCAAATAACCATATTTGAGAAATCAGAGGTCTGACTGTATTCTGTATACCCGGAAGCTGAAGACTGAAGTGTAACCGTACACCAGACTTTTGCTGTTTCTCTAAGAGAATCATAGGTCATTAGTTTAAAAGCATCATCCAATGTATCTTTAAGGTCAATTGTAAATATACCCGAGTCAAATTCAATGTTCTGGTCACCCGGGCTCAAACACAGATAACGATAGTAGGCATTATGATAATCATAAATATATTCATTTTCATTAATATCCTGAAGCGTAATATAAATATTTACATAATCAATTACTTGCTCAGCATTCTCAAGATCACAGTCAAACTTGAGTAAACAATTATCTGTAATGGTTACATTAGCAGGCTGTGGCAGATCTATTATTCTGTTAGAGTAAAGTACCGGTGCTGAAATTTCTGATGCACGTCCATAATATGAATACCAATACGGTCCATCATCACTTCTATGGAATTGAACTTTGCAGGCAATGTAATAATCCATTGAGTGACACATATCGAGATTTGAAATATATCTATTATCAATAAAGTCTTTGAGATTTACAGTACAAACACCATTTTCCCATGTTGCATTATTTAGATTTAAATCAATATAAATATCAGTCAAATAGTTATATTCATTATCCATATTCTCCGGATCATAGAAATTTATCTGAACTGTTGCAGTGCACTTATCAAGTTCGCTTATTGAATACTCAAACGTAAGAACATAATCATCTGATAATGTTACATTCGTTGGTGCCGTTAATTGCTCGCAGGTAGCAACGAATTTTGAATCACACAAATACGCGTTGCTTTGTGCAACAATAACACCATTACTTACTTTTTGTGCATATATTGTTGCATTAGCAACAACTCCAAAACGGTCTTCATCATCCAACATGTCTAAGATGTCTTGTTTTACATCCACATTTAAGGATTTTGTAATTATTTCCTTAGTGCCAAGCAAAGTTTCGTGGTCTAAATCATATACATCAAGTTCAACCATATATTGGGTAGCTTCTCTGGCATTTGACCAATTAAGCTTTGCATCATAACCGTAGTCACTATATTCATCAGCATACCAACCGCCGTAATAAATATCAGATACATAATCCTTATCAGAAATATTTATATCGACAGGTTTGCTAAATGTAATTGTATTTGATTCATTCGACATTGAACTGCGCGTAAGGGATTCATCCAGAGGTATCATACAAACTCTGCAGCTGACATCTACTATTCCTCTGCCACTTTCCCATCTATAAGCATTGTTTACAATGTCTGTAATATCGATACTGCAGGAATCAGAAGTCCAGACAGGTTCTGCCCAATCCTCATTACACAAGTTGTTATTATAATAAAACCTCGAATTTACTTCATCTCCATTGAAATACACATAGATCGAAATACCATAAAGATCCTCGTAAGGATTACTTAACTCGTGGTTAAATGATAAAACTATGTTTTGATCTTTATCATATTCAAGTAATAAATTAGTAGGGGCAGGAATAATATCGTAAGGAACTGCATATGAAACAGTATTTGATGCTGATGATTCCAAGCTCTGTAATACACTGTAATTAGTTGATCTGAGAATTACGGAACAAGATACATCAATATGATCAGAATTAATTTCATTATTGAGGATATAATCACTAATACCATTAGCAATAATATCATTTACTACTACTGAGCAAGTTCCATCATTCCAAATCGGAGCAGGCATACAACAATCATCATATAATGAGATGCCCCATCTTGATGATTTCAAACCGTCAAAATTAAGAATTACGCTGACATAGCTTACTGATTCAAAAGGATCTTCTATATCATAGTTAAAAGATAATACCAGATCACCATTGCTGTTATAACTCAAAGCTGTGTTAGTTGGAGTCGGAAGTCGGTCATAATCAACAAAATACGTATATGAAGCGGAAGTCTCGGAATAATGTCCCAAAGTATAATCGCTATAATAATTGGGCTCGAAACGAACAGCACAAGATATATCTACACTATTGGTAAACGATTCAAATGTTGCATAGTCTCTGAAAGCATTATTAATATAATTAGTAACATCTATCTTACACTTATTGCCGTTCCATTCAATATCTAAATGTGTTGATTCTCCAATATATGGATAATAATAATAATCTAAACCATTGACATAGAAAATTATATCAATAGTCTTTTGACAATAATCCAGATAATTCTGGTCGAAATCAAATGTAAGCATTATTTTGTCATTCTGACGTATAAGCTTTACATTCTCAGGTGCCGGCAAATAAGAGTCAACAACATATAAATGCTTAGACGATGTAACTGCCGAACTCTTTGATATTATTGTTCCGTCCTGAACTATGACGGCTTCAACAGTAGCAATTATATAAGTATTGTCATAACGTGCATTACCATTATAATCTTCCAGTCTTAAATTAATGCTTGTTTTATTGGTTATTATTTCTCCGGAACCAATAAAGCTTTGGCCATCTGATCCATATACGGAAACAGAAACACGATATGAAACATCGTTTGATGATGCATTCCACGCCAGTTTTGCAGCGTTGCCTTCTATCCAATGAATATTGGTTACAGGAGCAAGATCTGTAGTATCATCTGCATTGTCATATGCTTCATAGGGAGGTATATCATGAGATATCTCAACAACTACTATTTCAGGATCTTCTGTCCCTTCATTAAGAGATTCATCAACAATTTCGGGCTGTGGATCGGATACATCTGCCTCTTCTTCGAGAGTAACAGCTGGTTCAGTCTCTTGTTCATCTGCCGAATCTGCAACTACAGCAGCCGAGAGACCAGGCAGGCACATGCTTGATGCCACAATGCTTACGCTCGAGAAAGCTGCAATACATTTTCGGATTACATTTACGTGTTTCATGGTTCACCTCCAAATAAAAAATTAATAAACAAATTAAATAAATACCGTCTTTTACGGACGATCATGTTTTGACTGACATAGTAAGTAATAGAAAACCTCATAATAATTTTAAATCTATGAGATTTATCTTCAATTCGTGATTCAGTTAAAACTCTTTATGAATATTTATTGATGTTGTTTATGGCAAAGCAAAAATCCAGGCAAAACAATAAGGGACTGATGAAAAACATCAGTCCCCTTTGAGCCTTTTTCGCGTCCGTATAACTATTAGATTACTTTAATAAAACAATCATCCGTAGTTACCTTGTTGCCGTAGGCATCTGTAATAACACAGCGGAATCTCATTCCGTTTCTGGAAGCTAAGATTCCGACTTCCAATATGGAGGAAGTATTTCCCGGCAAAGAGGTGTTCTTCCATGCACCGTTCTTATAAACCTCCCACTGGTAAGTAAGCCCTTCGCCTTCAGCCTCGACTTCAAAATAGGCGGTCTCCCCTTCATGGGCGGTAATGTTCTCAGGCTGGTTAACGATTTCAACGCTCTTAACCAACACCGTCAGAGTTGCAGCATCTGAAATGACTTTTCCGCCATCTGACGATTTGACGACACAACGGAACTGCATGCCGTCTCTGGAATCCAGTAACTCTACATTTAATGTGTCGGTGTTATTTCCGGACAGAGACGTGTTTTTCCAAGCATCATTCTTATAAACCTGCCACTGATATGTGAGGTTACTGCCTTCTGCTTTTACTTTAAATATGGCTGTTTCACCTTCATATCCGGAATAATCCTGAGGCTGTGATGTTATTTCAAGTGTAGAAACGTTAAGAGTTGCGGTATTTGAAATTGCAGACGCACCTGTACCGGACTTGATCAGACATCTGAACTTCATGCCGTTTCTGGAGGATATTAAATCTACATTCAATTCAGCTGTGTCATTTCCAGGCAAGGAAGTATTCTTCCAATTGCCGTCTTTATATACCTGCCACTGGTATGTCAGGTTTGTACCTGCAGCCTCTACTTTGAATATGGCAGTCTCTCCTACTGCTCCAGTGTAATTGGAGGGCTGTTTCGTAATATCAAGTGACAGAACGGACAGTTTGGCACTGTCTGATGTAACTGCACTGCCGTTTCCTCCGGTGACAATGCACCTGAATCGCATTCCGTCCCTGGAAGACAATACTTCTACGCTTAATGTTGACGATCTGCTTCCGGGAAGAGATGTATTTTTCCATGCGCCGTCTTTATAAACCTGCCATTGATAAGTCAGAGTGCTTCCACTGGCCTCAACATAAAAACTTGCAGTTTCTCCAATGCCTCCCGCAAAGTCTTTCGGCTGGGAAGTAATGGCAACTTTTGTTCCGTTTGCGTTTACGATCGAGGAATATGCAGCACCTTCATCCATGTTGAAGATCTGTTTGGCTCCGGCCTGAAGTTCCGCGCGGGTCAATCTGCCGTGAGGATAACACCTGTTATTGTATGTTTTTAATATGCCCCACTGAATTGACCAGGTAAATGCTCCCCACGCATAGAAATCTATGTCGTAGAAGTCATCAAACCAGTCTGTTCTTCCATAATCGAAAGCAGTTCCTAGTTTAAGATAATCCGCATATCGGTGTGCCATAAGGGCAAAATCCTGTCTGCTGATCAACTGACCTACTCCGAATGTATCAGAACTGATATCGGGATACCCGAAGCAGATGTTGTTATCCTGTCCCCATTTGACTGCTTTTGCATAAGATGCTGTTGAAGGTACATCTGTAAATCTTGATTTACCGCTTACGGCAGGCTTTCCTGCCAATTCGTACAGCAACTGTATGGCTTCTTCCCTTGTTGCGAACTGCTCATAGTTAGAATGTCCGTCATTGGTGTTGATATAGCTGTCATGAACATTGCTTGATGAGCCGCCTGTTGTTTTGATCTTTACGGAATTATCAACGACAAGGCAATGCAGGAGATTGTCAAAATAATCTCCGCTTCCGCCGTAATTAATGGTATATGAATGGCACTCGCCAAGTTGCGGCTCATTCTTGTATACGCCTTCTTTATAAGTCTTGATCAGTTTGGGATTGTTACTGATATCAAGAGTGCTGATACCTCGAAGTCCGAAAGCCTGAAGATAGTAAAGCTTCGGATTGTGAGACAGATCAAGAGATGTAAGTCTCCAGTCACAATCTAGATGGAGCTGGCAGAGCCTCGGATTATTTGTAAGATTGATTGATTTCAGATACTCATTATAACTGCAGACGAGCATTTGAAGCTGAGTGTTTTTTGAAACATCTACAACGGTAGCGCCCGTTTTCGCACAGTTATAGAATTCGAGTCCAGTGAGCATGCTTACATTAACATTACCAAGATTCGGATTGTTCCAAATGTCTAATCTCTTGAGATTCTTGTTGTTTGAGAAATCAATTGATTTAAGATTGTTATTAAATGCATCCAGTTCACAAAGAAGAGGATTATTTGACAGATCGAGAGATGTCAAACCGCAATCGCTGCAGAATAAGTTCTCGAGTTTACCGTTCTGCCTGAGATCGAGCTTAGTAAGATTAGGGTTATTATTACACTCTACATATGCCATCTCGGGATTTCCGGAAATATTAAGAGATTTAAGCTTGCAATCGAAGCAATAAACCCATTCAAGTTCTTTGTTTTGGGAAAAATCAAGCGATGTAAAATCGTTTTTGGAGCACCAGATACCCTTGAGATGGGGATTGCCTGATAAATCCCAGCTCGAGATGTGGTTGTTTAAGCACCATAAGCCTTGGAGTTCACCGAAATATTCAACACCCTTAATTGAATAAATATTGCTGTTCTCGCAGTGAATGTTGTAAACATTTGCCCTCTCTGTTTCTGACAGATATCCATTCAGATCAGCATCGTAATCGTGTCCTGATATGACTGCTCTGAAATTTGCATCGGGAAAATGTGCTGCATCGATCCTGATATCGCTGGCCGCATGCACGGGTACACCCCGTAAAAACGGCAAAACCACTGTTGCTGTAAGCGCAACAGTCAAAAGTTTAGTAAAACCTTTCATAATAAACCTCGCCCATGTTTATTAATTGGTTTAAACCCGAGATACATACAAACTCTAAAATGGAACGTCGGAATCAACCAAAAACGATTGGCCAGATAACCGTGATACATACAAACTCTCAAAAAATGAATCACCGGTATAACCAATCTGTTGAAGCACAAATTTATTTTTACACAATATCTCTGAAAATTGTATAGAAAATTTTTTTTATATTTATCATTTTTTGTAATTGTGTGATGCTTTTTATCAATTAATCCCAAAAAACATGAGACTGTTTATTGATTTATAAACAGTCTCATAAAAATTTTATAAATGTATTCCGGAAATATATACTTAACGATTGACCGTAATCGTTACTTCAGAAGAATTAATAGATTCACCATCAGCGTTGGTGATAATACATCTGAATATGAATCCGTCACGAGCAGCTGTAACATCTACGGCCAGAGTTGAGGTATTGTTTCCAACGAGTGAAGTGTTCTTCCAGTCTCCATTTTTATAGACCTGCCACTGATATGTCAGTTCTTCTCCTTCTGCTTCAACAGTAAATACAGCTTTATCACCGATTACGCCTTCGAAATCTTGAGGTTGCAAAGTAATCTCAATGGGAATTACTGTCAATTCAACTTCGTAGGAAATCTCCGAATTCCCGTTTGCATCAGTTATTACACAACGGAACATCATCCCGTTACGAGAAGGAAGCAGCTCAACAATCAAAGTATTACTTGTGTTTCCCTGCAAGGATGTATTTTTCCAAGCTCCATTCTTAAATACTTGCCACTGATAAGTGAGATCTTCTCCGGAAGCTTCTACATAAAATTCTGCTTTCTCACCGATGCCTCCCGAATAATCTTCGGGCTGAATTGAAATATCGATTGTCATGACATTAATGGAACATTCTTCAGAAACCGCAGTGTTACCGTATTTATCTGTAACAACACAGCGGAACTTCATTCCATCCCTTGAAGACAGCACCTCAGCTTCCAGGAGATCGGAGGTGTTTCCTGTTAATGAAGTGTTTTTCCATACACCGTTCTTAAATACCTGCCACTGATAAGTGATATCATCACCTTCTGCACCTACTAAGAAAATGGCAGTATCTCCAATTGGACCGGAATAATCATCAGGTTCTGAATAGATGAATACAGGTGTAATGGCTATTGATATCGCAGCTTCTTCGGATTCTGCCGAATTACCGTAAACATCAGTTACAACACATCTGAATCTCATGCCGTCACGGGATTCAAGTAACTCAACGCTAAGAGTGTCTGTCTTATTTCCCGGCAATGAAGTGCTTTTCCATACTCCGTTCTTATAGACCTGCCACTGATAAGTAAGCCCCTCGCCTTCTGCCTCTAAAGATAAAACTGCTATGTCGCCGACCGCACCTGAATAATCTTCTGGATCAGAATAGATGGAGACAGGTGTGGATGCAATTGATATCGCAGCTCCATTGGATTCTACAGAGTTGCCGGAACCATCAGTTACCACACATCTGAATCTCATGCCATCACGGGATTCAAGAATCTCAACGTTAAGGGTATCAGTCTTATTGCCCGGTAATGAAGTGTTTTTCCAGACACCGGACTTAAATACCTGCCATTGATATTTAAGTCCCTGTCCTTCTGTCTTAACGCTGAATACAGCCGTGTCACCTACAGCTCCCTCAAAATCTTTTGGCTGAACAGATATTTTAAGTGTTACAGCAGATGTTGTCAGCGTAACCTCCCTGCTCTCAATCCGGTTCCCGTATTTATCCGTAACTACACAGCGGAACTTCATGCCATTGCGGGATTCGGTTATGCCTACAGTCAATGTGGACATGTTATTTCCCGGCAAAGAAGTATTCTTCCATGTGGCGTTCTTATATACCTGCCACTGGTAAGTAAGATCTTCGCCTGATGCCGTGATCTTGAAAGTGGCGTTTTCGCCGACAGGGCCTGTATAGTCAGCCGGCTGGGTCTTAATTGTAAGACCGGATACCTTAAGGGTAGCTGTATCGGAGGTTACAGACTTCCCTTTGTTATCAGTAATTACACAGCGGAATTTCATTAAGTTGCGAGATTCGATTATGTCGACTTCTAACGTATCAGAATTGCATCCGGTTAATGAAGTGTTCTTCCATGCACCATTCTTATACACCTGCCACTGATAATTGAGGGAATTACCTTCTGCATCGACATGGAAAGTTGCTTTGTCACCTACCGGACCGACATAATCTTCGGGCTGATAATTGATCGAAATTATCGAATCATCAGGATTTGCGAAGACTTCAACTTCGAAAAATTCCCAGCGCTTGATTGTTTTGTCACCATAATCAAATGTGACTTCGCATATGATAAACATGTAATCATATGGATAATCGTATTGAACAGGATTGTCAGGATCCGCTAATTCATTGGGATCACTGAAAACATCCTTTGAATTAATGTTCAAACTGCTTTTTGTTCCGTATATCCTTCCTGAATCCGGATCATACCAAACATAATCAACCGCAGCGTTGTAATAACAGCCCGCATTTACGCTAAATGCAATGTTTTCTCCATATAAAACGCTTGCGTAATCTTTTCCCGTAGAAAGATATGTCGGGAAAGAAACACCATCAAAATCATAATACTTAATATCAAACTTATAATATGTGTTGTCTGATGAATAAGAGATTAAACGGTATTTAGTTCCGGATTCCAGAATATATACGTTTCGGGTATTGGTAATACAACCAGCCCATTCGGAGTTATCAACGGCTATTTCTGATCTGTTATATGAATTCACAACATAATAACCGGACTTGCTTGGCGTGAAATAGTATTCTATCTCGCCATTGTCAATATCCTGAATATTCCCGGAATAAACAGTGTTCTCGCTTATTTGGACTATAGTTGGAACCGATGGTGTAGTTGAAGGCGTATAATGCGTTTCCTCCAGATTGCACTTTACTTTAGTTCTTTCTCTTACTTCCAGGATGTAATCTTCGCCGGTTAAATTGTCATGATAAACATATTTAATGCAATCATATTCATCTGTATATTTTATTCCTTGCGAGTATGCTTTCTTCAGATATGGATTATTATTTATATCAACTTCGGCTATTGTTTCCCATAAGAGACACTTAAGTTTTGGGAAATAACTGAGATCTATATTTCCATAGTATACATAACACAAGTTCTCAAGATTAGTAAAAATCTCAATTCCTTTATAATCATATATGAAATCAATATCTAAACCTAAATCATAATGGTTTATTGTTTTAGTGTTTTTAATCTCATAATTATCCAATATTCCATTTTGATCGATGTCTATTATCTCGGATATATATCTTCTTAATTCTGAATCAGGGAAGCTTTTTCTATCTATACAAATACCTTCAGGCATTCCGCATATGCAACATTCGCCAGATTCATAAATATGCTCAGGTCTCAAAACGACATTGCTGACATTTGCAAAATCGCTTTCAAGGTATTCATCATAAACAGTGCAAGGAACATAAACTACGGCGAGTCCATATGCTGCTCCATTTTCTTTTACACTTTCATGACTAGAATAATAACTACCGAACATTCCGAATAATAGTTCATCGTCTTCAAGTTGTGGGATGTTTTCTGTTAAATGAATATTAATATAAGAATATTTGTCCATCTCATTATAAGATCTCGTAAAAGGCAACAAGCTAATATAATCTACTGACGGTAAATATATATCAGTTAAGCAATCACAGTCTTTAAAAGCTAAGCAACCAATATTCTGAACACATGGTGCATCTATTACTTCAAAACCACAATTCTCAAATGCTTTATCTTCTATATTAATAACATTCGGGATTATTAGATTTTTCAAATTTGTACAACCATAAAATGCCGAACTATGAATCGTTTTTAACGCAGGGAAATTGGCTGTTTCCAGAGAACTGCACATAGAAAAGCATCCATAATTTATTTCCTGAATGCTAGGTAAAGTAATTGATTTTAATGATTCACATGCTTTAAATTGCAGATTGCCTTCCAAAGTAGTCAAAGAATTTGGTATGTTAATTGTTTCTAATGAACTGCAATACAAAAATACTCCATCTTCTAATTTTTCCAACCCTTCATGCAATTCGACTTTATTTAATGATGTGCATTCATAAAATGTTTGTTTTTCTAATGTTTTTACACCTTGAGGAATAGATATTTCTTTTAGAGATGAACATTTATAAAAGGCAAAAAAACCTATTTCGGTAAGCGAATTCGGAAGATTAATCTCTTCTAAAGAACTGCATTCGTAAAATGCACAATTGCCAATATATTCAATACTATCTGGCAATATTACCTTTTTAATATAATTGTTATATTTAAATGAATCTGAAGCTATGTATTTGACTGGAACTCCCATAATTGTAGAAGGAATTGTTACAACACTGGCATTCCCTTTATATCCGGATATAACTGCTTCTTTAGGAATATCATTATCATTGTAATGAATATAGTAGGAAAAAGAAGATGACACATATGAATCGATATCATCAATTGCAGCTATTCTCGAGATTACTTCTTGTGCTTTGATTTTTTGATTGTAGAACATTTGGCTGTCACTTTGCTTCCAGCCGGATATAGAAGCTATCATTGTAGGATAGTCATCATATAAGTCACAATAATATTTTGATGATAACAAATACATAATGGCACAGTATTTCATTGCTTTGTTATCAACGTTGCGGTTGTTATAATAACTGACTTGTGAACGTTCGCAGATGTTATCACAGATTACAGTATTAAGCCCGTTCTGAATCTCCTGATCAGCTCCAATAACTTCAAGCAATTCCATAACTGCTTTTTTTAGCGCATAAAACTCATAATCGGTTAAGTAGCCCAGCATTTTATTATCATATTTGTTAGATTCAAATGAGAGGAAATCTTCCATTACGTTATAAGATAAAACATCAGAAACGGTGCCATCCATTTCGTTATAAACATAATTTGCTGCTCTTGTAAGATAAATGGTGTCTTGGGTATATACATAATCATTATTGTCACCGCCCGGTTGAACAACACCATAATAAAGTGAATCCGAGTACAGATCTGCTACTTGCTGTGCATTTTGATAGGTCATGGCATATCCGATCGCGCGATTAATGTCCTCGCCATCACTAATGACATCAGATACCCAAGAACCTTTTCCTATACCTAAGTCATTTAAGAATGCACCTGTTGCATCATATGAATGTGCTCTGTCTGCCAAATATCCGAAACCGGTAAATATATCCGCTCTGCATGTCTCTGCCATTTCACCATATGTAAGCGATAATTCTGCCCACTCCTGAGCACCCTGAAGTTCCTTGATATTCTGGCTCTTGGTCTTTATTGTTGCATCAGGCATAAGCATCTGTGTCAAAACATATGAATAACGATCAACATAGGTGCTTCCGGTAATTAAACCTATAATAGAAAAATCTCTCAAATCAGCATATGCTTCAGCACCTAACAGTTCAGCGCCGGTAATTGTATCAATGCTGAATTCATTACTTGTGAATATCTCATCCAAAACCGTCGAATACTCATCATCAAGATATAAGCGCGGGAAAATAACAATTGTGTCACCATCAAAATAGTGATTAACCTCTAACAGTTCGAATGCGTCCATCATATTGACAAACAGATAAGCGAAATGATCGACTATGTTGCCGGTATAGGTTCTCTCGATCGTGTCCAATGTTGTTTCCAAATCAATTATGGATGTAACATTACGAATGAATGTTATATGTTCACCGTCATAATCATATCCGCCATTCATTAAACCGATATCCGCCATTTGTCCAGCAGAAATATACAGACTGTCCTCACCCTTAAGCAGGATAAGTGTTCTCTTAACCAATCCGCCGTATTTGGTATGAACCAAAGCCTGGATCTGTACTTCTTCCATATCATTGCCGGATATGATGCCGGGCTGATCAGAAGCAAATACAGAAAGATTTATGCTGTTAAATGTAAAAATGAGGATAAATACTACAGTAAGTAACTTAAAGATTCTATTTTTACGCATAATGGACCTCGCAAAAATGAAAGAAGAGAATTGTACAAATCACTTCTATTATATTTGAACTGTATGTCTTTTGAAAACAGAACCACAAGTAATTAACAGCTATTTTACATAAATATAGAGGCTGCCTCAATTTGCTTTTTGAGACAGCCTCTCATGGTTAGTTAAGTAATAACTGTGAGATATCGATCCGGTATCAGATCACAGTCATCGTTACTACGTCTGTTGTAATTTCACATCCTTCTGCATCAGTAATAACACAGCGGAACTGCATTCCATTACGGGATGCGATTGCATCAACCAGGAGCGATGAGCCATCATTGCCGAGTAACGAAGTGTTCTTCCATACGCCGTTCTTATAGACCTGCCACTGGTATGTGAGTCCTTCACCTTCTGCGTATACTTCGAAGTTAGCCGTCTCACCAATGGTGCCTGTGAAGTCCTTGGGCTGTGATGTAATTACGATAGTTACAGGCTTAACGATAATAGCGACTTCGTCAGAAACTGCTGTGTAACCGTCAGCTGTAATAACACAACGGAACCTCATGCCGTCTCTTGCTTCAGTAATCTCAACTTCCAATGTGTCAGTGTTGTTTCCTGTCATGGAAGTGTTCTTCCATGCTCCTGACTTGTAAACCTGCCACTGATACTTGAGATCTTCACCGTCTGTTTCAACCTTGAATGTAGCTTTTTCACCTACGGGACCTTCATAGTCTTCAGGTTCACTTGTAATACTGAATGGTAATACGGAGAGAGTTGCTGTCTCAGTTATCTCTTGGTTACCGTTCGCATCCTTTACGACACAACGGAACTGCATGCCATCTCTGGATGTGAGGATCTCAACTTCCAAAGCATCAGTTGTGTTTCCGGGCATTGAAGTATTCTTCCATGCTCCTGACTTATAAACCTGCCACTGGTATGTGAGGCCTTCACCTTCTGCTTCTACCGTGAACAGAGCATATTCTCCTGCAGGACCTTCGTAATCTTCAGGCTGTTCGACAATGGTGATGGGGGCAATGCTAATGGCTGCTGCATCTGTTATCTCTTTGTTGCCAAGAGAATCCTTTACGACACAGCGGAACTGCATTCCGTCTCTTGCTTCAGTAATCTCAACTTCCAATGTGTCAGTATTGTATCCTGACAGAGAAGTGTTCTTCCAAGCTCCTGATTTGTATACCTGCCACTGGTATGTAAGTCCTTCACCTTCTGCATCAACATTAAATGTTGCCTTCTCTCCTACTGAGCCTTCAAAATCTTCAGGCTGTGAAACGATGGCGAGAGGTGCCAACGAGAGGGTTGCTGTATCGGAGTATAGTTTACTGCCGTTTGCATCCTTTACTACGCAACGGAACTGCATGCCATTTCTTGATGCGATGAGCTGAACTTCCAATGTGTCGGTATTGTATCCTGCCAAAGAAGTATTCTTCCATGCGCCATCCTTAAATACCTGCCACTGGTATGTGAGTCCTTCGCCTTCTGCTGCTACACTAAATGTTGCTGTCTCACAAGCAAATCCAGAGTAGTCCTGAGGCTGAGTCTTAATTGCGAACGAAGAAACACTAAGTGTTGCCGTATTGGAGATAGCGTACTTGCCTTCAGTGTTCCTTATCAGGCAGCGGAACTGCATGCCGTCACGAGCAGCGGTAACGCCAACTGACAAGGTGGCTGTATTGTAACCGGTCAAGGAAGTGTTCTTCCACGCGCCATCTTTAAATATCTGCCACTGATAAGTGAGGTTTTCACCTGTTGCCTTTACAGTGAATGTAGCTGTCTCGCCTGCTGCTTTGAGGCAGTCTGCAGGCTGGGAAGAAATCATAATTGCCAGGACAGTTAGAGTAGCGGGTGTGGATTCAACCGTCTGACCTGCAACATCCGTTACAATACAGCGGAACTGCATGCCGTTACGAGTTGCGTCTATAGCTACAGATAATGTATTCGTGGTATTCCCGGGCAATGAAGTATTCTTCCATGTACCGTTCTTATATACCTGCCACTGATATGTTATATCAGTTCCTTCTGCTTCAACGGTGAATTTTGCGGTCTTGCCTGCCATTCCTGCATAGTTTTCAGGCTGTGTGTTGATAACAGGTGCTGGAGGAATAAACGAGTAATCCAATGAGGTAATGTACTCATAATTGCCTTTGCGCAGACAGTAGATATCCAATTTGGTTTCGCCATAGCTCATTGGTACTCTGCAGGTGAAATTGTTTTCGTTCCTGATGAGATCGTATGTACTGTCACCTTTCTTTACAAAGATGGAATCGTAACCTCTGCCTGAGTTAGCAAAACTTCCTTCCAGGATTACATAATCTTTACCGTAATCTGTAACTCTGAGATTGCTGAGAGATGGTGCTTCATATGCTGAAATGAGATCGTACCAGATACAGATTGCAGAACTGGTAGTAGTACCTGTTCTGCGACTTTCATTCTTAAGAATATAGTCATCATTTGTGACATGGAATCTAACATCATAGCTTTTTCCTACTGGTACGGCCTGATAGAAATCACCACCGGAACCTTTCAATACACCGTCAATATAGACTTCAACATATCCATAGTCACTTGCATCTAATATTTCGGTACCATTAATCGCAAAATTAACATCAAACATTGATGTTGGTTCGACAACGGTAAACGAAACACTGGAATTTGGTCCTTCAGGTGCTACATAGTCGTAATTTCCGTACGGCGTAATATAACACGTATATGAACCTGTCTGTGAGAATGTGTGTGACCATGATGTGCGAGAGGACTGACCTTCATTGTAGTAATCCGCACCATCTTTATAGATATGGAGCCAGTAAGATGCGGTGTTGTCAGCGCCCCAAGTTAATGTAACATTAGTTCCGGGAGCGATTGATGAACCACAGGATGCATTGATCCATGTGTTTGATGGTGAAGCGGAGGATTTAGCTCTGATGATTGATATACCGTCATCCGAATTGATCAGCCATTTATTAACAAAGCTGCTCCAGGGCATTTCCTTACCGGCTGTTGTCCATAATCCGCCGTAATAGACCTTAGAACTGCCTGCGTGATATAAAACGACGCCCGTAGATGATACGGAATAGACCATCATCGTATGAAGAGAGTCATAGCGAGTTTTTTTACCATCAACAGTTTTTTCACCTGTGTAGTCCATTTGAACAATATCACCCGCTTGAGCCTGCATGAACAGCGCCTTGATATTAGCTTCAGTCATGTTGCCGGATGCAACCGTAAGCGTACTACCGACTTTTACAAAGTTGGAGTTGGACTTGAATTCATAATGGTTACTCTGATAACCAGGTATTCCGAATCCAAATAAATATTTACTTAGAGAGCTTACAAAATCCCAACAAGGTCCGTTAGAATTAAAAGAAGGATCCGTGGGTTTTCCAGGAATGTAATACGTTTGAGTCATTTTTGTGTTTAGTTTTGACTGAATTTCTGATGCGGTCAAAGCATTTACTTTATTCGGCTCAGCAAAAGTAAAATACCCGCCAACAGTTATCAAACAAAAAACACAGGCTAAAACGAACGAAATTGCCCTTTTGTTTGAGTGACGCATAAAACTTAACCTCCTATATTTTTATATAAATATAATTTTATAACTCAATTAATAAACGCCATATACGATTAAGTAAACGAAATATTAACAATACTTTTGTATACAAAGAAAGAGGCTGAAGATAACTTCAGCCTCTCTTCATCTGTTAAGTAATATTGCGTGATACTTATCCGGTATCAGATAATAGTCATCGTTACTGCGTCTGTTGTTATTTCACATCCTTCAGCATCAGTGATCACACAGCGGAACTGCATTCCGTTACGGGATGCGATTGCATCAACCAGAAGCGATGCACCGTCGTTACCGAGAAGAGATGTGTTCTTCCATACGCCGTTCTTATAGACCTGCCACTGATAAGTGAGACCTTCTCCTATTGCATCTACTTCGAAGTTGGCTGTCTCACCAATGGCGCCTGTGAAGTCCTTGGGCTGTGATGTTATTACGATAGTTACAGGCTTAACGATAATAGCGACTTCGTCAGAAACTACTGTGTAACCGTCAGCTGTAATAACACAACGGAACTTCATTCCGTCTCTTGCTTCTGTGATCTCAACTTCCAATGTGTCAGTGTTGTTTCCTGTCATGGAAGTGTTTTTCCATGCCTCGTTCTTATAGACCTGCCACTGATACTTGAGATCTTCACCGTCTGTTTCAACCTTGAATGTAGCTATTTCACCTACGGGACCTTCGTAGTCTTCAGGTTCACTTGTAATACTGAATGGCATTACTGAGAGGGTTGCTGTCTCAGTTATCTCTTGGTTACCGTTCGCATCCTTTACGATGCAGCGGAACTGCATGCCATCTCTGGAGGTGAGGATCTCAACTTTCAATGTGTCTGAATTGTTTCCTGTCAGGGTAGTATTCTTCCAGGCGTCATTCTTAAATACCTGCCACTGATATGTAAGGCCTTCACCTTCTGCTTCTACTGTGAACAGAGCATATTCTCCTGCAGGACCTTCGTAATCTTCAGGCTGTTCAACAATGGTGATGGGGGCAATGCTAATGGCTGCTACATCGGTTATCTCTTTGTTGCCAAGGGAATCCTTTACGACACAGCGGAACTGCATTCCGTCTCTTGCTTCAGTAATCTCAACTTCCAATGTGTCAGTATTGTATCCTGACAGAGAAGTGTTCTTCCAAGCTCCTGACTTGTAAACCTGCCACTGGTATGTAAGGCCTTCACCTTCTGCATCAACCTTAAATGTTGCCTTCTCTCCTACTGAGCCTTCAAAATCTTCAGGCTGTGAAATGATGGCGAGAGGTGCCAATGAGAGTGTTGCTGTATTGGAGTATAGTTTACTGCCGTTTGCATCTTTTACGACGCAGCGGAACTGCATGCCATTTCTTGATGCGATGAGCTGAACTTCCAATGTGTCGGTATTGTATCCTGCCAAAGAAGTATTCTTCCATGCGCCATCCTTAAATACCTGCCACTGGTATGTGAGTCCTTCACCTTCTGCTTCTACCTTAAATGTTGCTGTCTCACAAGCAAATCCTGAGTAGTCCTGAGGCTGAGTTTTAATTGCGAATGAAGAAACACTAAGTGTTGCCGTGTTGGAGATTGCGTACTTGCCTTCGGCGTTCTTTATCAGGCAGCGGAACTGCATGCCGTCACGGGCTGCTGTAACGCCTACTGATAATGTAGCGGTGTTGTATCCAGTCAAGGAAGTGTTCTTCCATGCGCCGTCCTTAAATACCTGCCACTGATAAGTAAGATTTTCACCGGTTGCATTTACAGTGAATGTAGCTGTCTCGCCTGCTGCCTTAATGCAGTCTGCAGGCTGTGATGTTATCTTTACTGCCAGGACAGTTAGAGTAGCGGGTGTAGATTCAACCGTTTGACCTGCAACATCCGTTACAATACAGCGGAACTGCATGCCGTTACGGGAAGCATCAATGGCTACTGTCAACGTATCTGTAGTATTTCCGGGCAATGAAGTGTTCTTCCATGTACCGTTCTTGAATACTTGCCACTGGTATGTTAATTCCGTTCCTTCTGCCTCAACAGTGAATTTAGCAGTCTTTCCAGCCTTGTCAGCATAGTTCGCAGGCTGTGTGTTGATTACAGGTGCGGGCGGAATAAATGTGTGATCAAATGAGGTAATGTACTCGTAATTGCCTCTGCTCAGACAGTAGATATCCAAAGCAGTTTCGCCGTAGCTCATCGGAACTCTGCACGTGAAATCGGTGCCGTTCATGACGAGATCGTATGTGCTGTCACCTTTCTTTACAAAGATGGAATCGTAACCTCTGCCAGAGCTTGCAACGCTTCCTTCCAGGATTACATAATCTTTACCGGACTCTGTAATCCTCAGATTGCTGAATGTTGGTGCTTCGTAGGCTGTAACGATATCAAACCATACGGTATTTCCTGTACTTATGGTCGTACCGGTTACGGTGCCGGGACTGCTTAATACGTAATCCGGACTTGTAATGCTGCACCTGACTTCGAAGCTTCTTCCCGTAGTAACATACTGACAGAAGTCTCCTCCGGACCCGATCAGACTGCCTCCTACATATACTTCAACATTACCAATATCGCCAATATTAACTATATCTGAACCGTTTATTCTGAAATTTACATCGAACAGTGCAGTTGGTTCGACTACAGTGAACGATACGCTGGCATTCGGACCTTCACGCGATCCGAAATTACTGTTTCCGTACGGCGTAATATAACATGTGTACGAACCTGTCTGTGTGAAAGTATGTGTCCAAGATGTTCTTGAGTACTGGCTCTCATTGACGTAATCTGCACCGTCTTTCCAGATGTGCAGCCAATAAGATTCTGTGTTATTTGCGCCCCAATTCAGCGTTACGGATGTTCCGGTAGTGATTGATGATCCACAGGAAGAATTGATCCACGTATTTGACGGAGTTCCATTAGGCGGATTGAATGATAAAGAATGTCCACCGTGCCAACACCAGCCCAAAACCTTATAGCCATGAGATTTTACCGTGCTGATCTTAGTAACTTGCACTGCACCGCTATACACATGAACAATTAACTGGTTTCCAGAAGAATCGTTTCCAATATATATTCCTATATGTCCGGCAGCCTGATTACAGGTAGAACATGTAGTCTTTCCCCCGCTAAACATAACACTGGCACCAATCGGCATTGTGCTTAAATCTTTATTTAAAGTCCTTTTATCTGCATATTTTTTTGCACAACAGGCTGTTGACGAATAACCAAAACAGGATTGGTGTACTGTTTTGACAAATCCTAAGCAATAACCTGCTTGGCCTTTGGTACTTAGTGCTTTCATGATCAGATCATATGCATTATATGATGAACTGTGATCGTTATACCTGGCATTGCTGGTATCGATGCCAAAGTATGAAATGTAATCTGTTCCTGCAGTGTAATTCTTGTTCAGATCTTTGTAATCATAATATGTTGCTGCATTAACGGTATTTGAATTGCCGGGCAACATATAAAATACAGAGATAGTAACAGCGATAGCTAACAATGCAGAAAGAATCTTCTTTAGCTGTCTCATAAAATACCTCCCTAAAATATTTAAGCGGATTCAGTTTAAAGACTTAGATTATTAAAAATCGAGAAAAATATCGTTACATTAAGTATTTTACTCTTTATGCTCTCCTATAATTCACTGCTATCCATTTATTTACAAAAACGTTATATAGAGCGTGATTTAAGAGACGATAAGCTATGAGTACATTAGATAAATTAACAGTAAATTAACATAATAGAGGCTGAAGAAATCTTCAGCCTCCATTTAATCCTTTTTGTCAGATGTTATCTTTTAATTAGATAATAGTGATCATTACTTCATCGGATATGATTTCGTTGCCGTCAGCATCTGAAATTACGCAACGGAACGTCATGCCGTTACGAGACTCGATAACATCAACTAACAGAGATGAGCTGTCATTTCCGTACAATGAAGTGTTCTTCCATACGCCGTTCTTATAGACCTGCCACTGATATGTGAGTCCCTCACCTTCAGCTTCGATCTCGAAGATTGCAGCCTGTCCAATAACTCCCTCGAAATCCTTAGGCTGCTTTGTAATTACAATAGTAACCGGTTTAACAGTAATTGTTGCCTCTTCAGAAATGACTTTGTTACCGTTACCGTCTTTTACTACACAACGGAATGTCATACCATCTCTTGCTTCAGTGATCTCGACATCAATAGATGAAGTGGTATTTCCCGTTAACGAAGTGTTCTTCCATGCACCATTCTTGTATACCTGCCACTGGTAAGATAGGTCTTCACCATCAGCATCTACTATAAATGTAGCAACTTCACCGATTGTTCCTTCGTAATCTTCGGGCTGTTCGTTAATAGTTATCGGTGAAATCTCAATCGTTGCAGTATCTGAAGTAGCAGAGTTACCATTTGCATCCTTAACGATACAACGGAACTGCATTCCGATTCTTGATTCAAGAATCTCAACTTCCAATCTGTCAGTCGTATTTCCTGTCAACGATGTGTTCTTCCATGCGCCATTCTTGTATACCTGCCACTGATACGAGAGATCCCCACCTTCCGCTTCGATCTCGAAAGTCGCTATATCTCCAACAGGACCTGAATAATCTTCAGGTTGATTTGTAATTGATAATGTCGGAACAAAAGATACATTGATCAAAAGATCTGTATCTGAATCCGGCATCGTAACAACTCCATCAATATCGGGATATAGTTCAATTTCATTGCCATTTTCATCTTTAGCTGTTACTTTTCCAACTTTATATCCTTCATTTGGCACGATAGATAATTCATTAGTGTCTGTACCAAAAGATCTGTATTTTCCGGTTACTGTTCCATTTCCATTACTTGTATATGAAACATCATAATAGAAATGGAATATATCCGGGGAAACATCAAGGAATGCATCGGCATTATATGCCTCTTTGTTTAGAACTACTGAATTGAGACTATCACAAAGGTAAAATGCACCTTCACCGATATAATTAACACTATAAGGTAAAAAAACATCTGTAAGGTTATAGCTTCCGGCAAAAGCATACTCGCCAATAGTTGTAATATTGTCTGAAACAACAACAGAATTTATCCTGTCGCTGTCACTAAGCCAACGCCAACCAATATTATCGTAACATGTCATTTCACCTTTTCCGTACATGTTAAATGTTCCGTTCATATCGATGTACCATATAATGTCAGTACCCAAATTACCTGTTGCATATGCTTCGGGTAAACTTAACCATACGACTTCTGAATACGCTGTGTAACCTTTAACATCAGTAATAGCGCAGCGGAAAGGCAACCCAAATCTTGAGGGTAATGCTTCAAATTCAAGTGTGTCTGTCTTATTCCCAGCTAGTGAAGTGTTTTTCCAAGCGTTATTCTTGAATATCTGCCATTGATAACTAAGGCCTTCACCTTCAGCTTTTACATTAAATACAGCAATTGATCCTGGAGGACAATAAACGTCATGGGGTTCTTCGATAATTGTAATAGGATATACAGTCAAAGATACTTCACGAGATGCTAGTTCAAATCCGTTTTTGTCTGTTACCAAACAACGAAGTCTCATTCCATCATCAGCAGTGAGAGAATAAACCTGTAACATGCTTGTTTTGCTATCGGGCAAATCCGAGTCAATCCATTCACCTGACTTGAATACTTGCCACTGATATTTGATACCATTACCTGTAGCATAAACATAGAAGTATGCTCTACCGTTAATATATCCAATATAATCTTCAGGTTGTTCAATTATACGGATAGGATTAACTGTAAGCGTTGCGATATCAGATATTACTCTATATCCGTTAATGCCCGTAACAACACAACGGAACTGCATGCCGTCTCTTGCTTCAGTAATCTCTACATTAAGACTTGAAGTTGTATTTCCGGGTAATGCAGTGTACTTCCATACACCATTTTTGTAAACCTGCCACTGATAAGTAAGGTTCTCTCCTTCGGCTGCTACTGTAAATCTTGCGGTATCACCGATTTGACCAACATAATCTTCAGGTTGAGATGTGATATCAACTCCAGGAGCTTCAACCGTAAGAGTAACTGTATCAGTAATCAATGCTTTACCACTGGCGTTAATTACTACACAACGGAATTTCATTCCATCGCGGGATTCAATAATACCTACCAATAAAGTATCTGTTGTATTCCCAGTCAGTGATGTATTCTTCCATGCACCACTCTTATAAACTTGCCACTGATAAGTAAGATTCTCTCCCTCGGCTGCCACTGTGAATATAGCATTGTTACCAATTGGACCAGTAAAATTCTTGGGCTGGTTTGTAATGGCAAATGGTTCTACAGTAAGCTTTACTTCGTCAGATATTACAGAATTACCAGATGTATCTGATACGACACAGCGGAACTTCATTCCGTTACGGGATTCAGTAATAATAGCCTCAAGTGTGGAAGTATTATTTCCGGTTATGGATGTATTCTTCCAAACGCCATTCTTATATACCTGCCACTGATATGTAAGATCTTCACCTTGTGCAGCGACTTCGAAAATAGCTGTCTCGCCAATAAGACCTTCAAAGTTCTGTGGCTGTAAGCAAATGATTAATTCTCTTGAATATTTAAATGTTGCTGAAACAGTTACGGCTTCATCGCAATCTGGCATGGTATATTTATATTTCCCGTTAGCATCAGGAGTGATCTCTACAGTTTTTCCTGCATATGATAATGATACTTTATTGTTTTCATAATTAGGATTGGGCGAAACTGTAAATTCAATTACATCACCTCCATAAGATCTTTGTTTGCCTGTAACTGTCCCGTTTTCACTATTGGAATAATTAACATCGTAATAATAATGGAAAACAGATTCAGAACAATTAGGGAAAGCATTGGCATTATATACATTCCTATTGAGAACAACGAAATTGAGGTTTGTACATCCATCAAAAGCCCAATTACTGATGCTGATTACACTGTCAGGAATAATAATAGAAGTAAGTGAGGAACAGCCATAAAACGCACTGCCTTCAATGGTTGTTACACTGTCAGGAATGGTAACAGAGGCAAGTGAAGTACAGATGCCAAATGCGTTTGTACCAATGGTTGTTACACTGTCAGGGATGATAATTGTTGTAAGCGAAGCACAACTATAAAAAGCCTGATGTTCAATGCTTGTTACACTGTCCGGGATATTAACTGATGTAAGTGAAGTGCAGAATTCAAAGGTGTGCTGACCAATGCTCGTAACATTTTTAGGAATACTAATCGAGTCAAGTGATTTGCAACCCGAAAACGCATAATCACCAATGCTGGTAACACTGTCAGGTATAGTAATTGATGTAAGTGCATTGCAACGAGAAAAAGCATATTTGCCAATTCTGGTTACACTATCAGGAATAGTAACTGATGCAAGCGAAGCACAGTTATCAAAAGCTCTATCACCAATGCTTGTTACACTGTTTGGTATAGTAATCGACGAAAATTGGCAACCTGCAAAAACATTATTACCAATATCGGTTACACTATCAGGAATAGTAACCGAGGTAAGCGAGGAACAACCCACAAAAGCAGAATCACCAATGCTTGTTACACAGTCAGGAATAGTAATCGAGGTAAGTGATGAGCAGAAACCCAAAGCATGATTGCCAATACTTGTTATACTGTCGTGAATAGTAACCGTGGCAAGCGAGTCACAATCATAAAATGCACCATTGCCTATATTTGTAACACCTTCAACAATTATCTTTTTGATAGCATGATTGCCTCTCCATGGGCTCCAAGGACTTTGTCCATAATCGAATCCATAATCTGCCATTTTCCCCGTTCCGCTAATAGTCAGCAAGCCACTACTATCCAGCGTCCAGGAAACATTTTCTTCATTTCCTTCAGCACCACAATACCCACTGGCAACGATCTCGGGCTGAGAACTATCAGCCTTGAAAGTTGCGTTAATCGTAGCTGAATCTGTATCGGGCATAGTATATTTGTATTTCCCGTTAGCATCAGGAGTGATCTCTACAGTTTTGTCTGCGTAGGATAAAGTCACTTTATCAATTACAAAGTTTGAATCGGGTGTAACTGTAAATTCAACAACGTCACCGTCAAAAGATCTGAGCTTACCAGAAACATTGCCATTTTCGCTATTTGTATAATTTACATTGTAATAGTAATGGAAAATAACACCTGAACTATTAGGGAAAGCATCGAAACGAGCTGTATTCCTGTTGATAACTACGGAATTGAGGTTTGTGCATCCAATAAAAGCGCTATATCCAATGGTTCCTACACTGTATGGGATAGTAACCGATGTAAGTGATGAGCAACCACTAAAGGCATATGCACCAATATATCCAACACTATTAGAGATTGTAATAGAAGTAAGCGATGTGCAGTTTTCAAAGGTACCATCACATATTTTTGTTACACTGTCAGGGATAGCAATTGATTTTAGTGATGTGCAATAATTAAAAGCATTATCACCAATGCTGTTTACACTGTCAGGAATTTGAATCGTTATAAGTGATGTGCAGTATTCAAATGCGTATATACCAATCGTTGATACACCGTAAGCGATAGTAACCGATGCAAGCGAGGTACAGTGGGAAAAAGCCCAGGCGCCAATATTTGTCACACTGCTAGGGATAGTAATCGATGCAAGTGATTGGCATCCGTGAAAAGCATCATAACCGATGCTTTTTACACCGTTGAGAATATTAACTTCTTTGATATCGTTCTGGTATTTTTTCCAAACATTTAAACTTGAAGAGGAGGCTATCCCTCCCGTTCCACTAATGGTCAACAAACCATTACTATCCAGTGTCCAGGAAACGCTTCCTTCATTGTCTGCAGCACCACAATAGCCGCTTGCAACAATCTCAGGCTCATCCGTCTCGTCTGCGAGAACGATTATTCCGCCAAAAGAGAACAAAACAATAATAGTAACAATGAGGGAGAGCATTACGCTGCAAAAACTTTTAGTTTTCATACATAACCTCCAAATATCTGAGGAGCAAAAAATACATACATCATATTTTTTCTATCGCCACTGATTTTTTTCAGCATCTAACCAATGTAAATCTACTTGATTAGATAACACTAATTATTACTGTATCGGATATTTCGCTGTTTCCGTTTGCATCAGTTACGATACAGCGGAACTGCATGCCATCTCTGGATGCGAGTACCTCAACATCCAAAGTATCGGTCTTGTTTCCGGCTAATGAAGTATTCTTCCAAGCTCCGTTCTTATAAATCTGCCACTGATAAGTCAGATCTTCACCTTCAGCTACAACTTCAAATGTTGCTTTGTCACCTATGGATCCGGTATAGTTTTCAGGTTCAGTTATAATCTTAACTGCACTTGCTGCAACCGTGAGTGTAGCCTCTTCAGAAATGACTTTGTTACCGTTACCGTCTTTTACTACACAACGGAATGTCATACCGTCTCTTGCTTCAGTGATCTCAACATCAAGGCTTGAAGTTGTGTTGCCGGACAACGAAGTGTTCTTCCAGGCTCCGTTCTTGTATACCTGCCACTGATATGTGAGATCCTCACCTTCAGCTTCGATCTCAAATGTAGCTGTGTCTCCAACAGGACCTGAGAAATCGTCAGGCTGATTAGTAATTGATAAAGTTGGAACAAAAGATACATTGATCAAAAGATCTGTATCTGAATCTGGCATAGTAACAACTCCATCAATATCGGGATAAAGTTCAATTTCATTGCCGTTTTCATCTATAGCTGTTACTTTTCCAACTTTAAATCCATCATTAGGCACGATAGATAATTCATTAGTGTCTGTGCCAAAAGATCTGTATTTTCCGGTTACTGTTCCATTTCCATTACTTGTATATGAAACATCATAATAGAAATGAAATATATCCGGGGAAACATCAAGGAATGCATCGTAATTATATGCATTTCTGTTAAGTACTACTGAATCAAGACTATTAAAAAGGATAAATGCACCTTCACCGATATAAGTAACACTATCAGGTAAAATTACATCTGTTATGTAATAGCATCCGGCGAAAGCATAATCACCTATAGTAGTAACATTACCCGAAACAACAACAGATTTTATATAAGTGTAGTAGTTGTTGTACCAAGGCCAGTTCATTCCTTCTTCGCATAACATTTCACCGGTTCCGTATATGTTTAATGTTCCATTCATATCGATGTACCATATAAAATCAGATCCCAAAGAACCCGATGCATATGATGGAGGACAACCAACAAAATCAACCTCGGAAAAGACAGTATGCCCATTAGCATCAGTAATCGCACAACGTACAGGCATTCCTAATCTGGATGGCATTACTTCAATTTCAATAGTATCAGTCTTGTTACCAGCTATTGAAGTGTTTTTCCAAGCGTCATTCTTATAAATCTGCCATTGATAACTAAGGTCATCACCTTCTGCTTTTACATGGAATACAGTAATTACTCCTAAAGGACCGGTAATAAAACTATGTTGTTCTTCGATAATTGTAATAGGATATACAGTCAAAGATACTTCTCGAGATGCTAATTCAAATCCGTCTTTGTCTTTTACCAAACAACGGAGCCGCATTCCATAATCTGCAGTGAGAGAATAAACCTGTAACATGCTTGTATTATTACCAGGCAACGCTGAGTCAATCCATTCACCTGACTTGAATACTTGCCACTGATATTTGATACCATTACCTGTAGCATAAACAGAGAAGTATGCTCTACCGTTAATATATCCAATATAATCTTCAGGTTGTTCAATTATACGGATAGGATTAACTGTAAGCGTTGCGATATCAGATATTACTCTATATCCGTTAATGCCCGTAACAACACAACGGAACTGCATGCCGTCTCTTGCTTCAGTAATCTCTACATTAAGACATGAAGTTGTATTTCCGGGTAATGAAGTGTACTTCCATACACCATTCTTGTATACTTGCCACTGATAAGTAAGATTCTCTCCTTCTGCTGCTACTGTAAATTTGGCGGTATCACCGATTTGACCAACATAATCTTCAGGTTGAGATGTGACATCAACTGCAGGAGCTTCAACCGTAAGAGTAACTGTATCAGAGATCAACGATTTGCCACTAGCGTTAGTTACTACACAACGGAATTTCATGCCATCGCGGGATTCGGTAATGTCAACTCTCAATGTTGAAGTTGAATTTCCTGGCATTGATGTATTCTTCCAGGCGCCGTTCTTAAGGACCTGCCAATGATACGTGATCCGCTCACCTGCTACACCTAATGTGAATTTGGCTGTATCGCCAACAGGACCAGCATAATTCTCAGGCTGTGTTGTAATGGTAAAGGTTTCTACGGTAAGCTTTGCTTCGTCTGATGTAACGATGTTTCCAGTTGTATCACTTACTACGCAACGGAACTTCATGCCGTCACGTGACTCCAAAATAGGAACTTCAAGAGTTGATGTCTTGTTGCCAGTTAATGAAGTGCTCTTCCATGCTCCACTCTTATATACCTGCCACTGATAAGTAAGGTTCTCGCCTTCAGTTGCAACTGTGAATTTGGCGGTATCACCTACAGGTCCACAGAAATCTTCGGGTTCTGAAGTAATCGAAACTACAGGAACAGCAATTGAAAGAGTTACTTCACCAGAGGTTGCAGTCATACCATTACCATCGGTTACAATACATCTGAACTTCATGCCGTCGCGGGATTCTACAATTGCAACTTCGAGTTCTGAAGTCTTGTTTCCTGTTAATGAAGTATTCTTCCAGGCGCCACTTTTATAAACCTGCCACTGATATGTAAGGTTCTCGCCTTCAGCTGTTACTGAGAATTTGGCTATATCACCGATAGGACCCGTTTGGTTCTCCGGTTGTGAAATAATAACCACTGATTTAATAGCAGGTATCTCTTCTTGAGCAACAATTACTTCTCCGCATATAGAGCAATGAATTCCTTCTGTTAATCCGGTATGAGTGTAATCAGGAGCAACTGCTGGATCTACCACCAAAGAATGTGTACACAAGTTGATTTCGACATTGCTATCGAAATACAAATATATCACTCCCCCATTTTTCCCTCTGCCACTAAAATATCTGTAACCATCACCTTCGGAACAAGTCCCATTAGTATATACATATACCAGATTTTCACAATTACCAATACTCAATCTAGAAAGATTATTATCTGAACAATATAAACTTCTTATTTTTGTATCGCCATATAGAGAAAGATTATTAATACTATTGTTCATACACGAAAGCAGTTCTAAAGATGTACATCCTCTTACATCTAAAATAGTAAGCTGATTGTTACTGCAATTTAACGAATATAGAGACGTGTTTTTCCCAATTGTAAGATGTTCAAGATTGTTTTTTGAACAAGTAATCTGAAACAGATTAAGATTGTTGCTTAAATCTAAAATGCTGATGCTGTTGTTATCGCAGAACAAATATCTTAATTTTTTATTGTTACTAACAACAAGTGTTGAAAGTTGGTTATTTGAACAATTCAGCGATCCTAAACTAGGAAAAACACTAAGATCAAGATTAGATATATAATTATTGTTACAAGACAATGATTGTAATCCTGTGAAAATCTCGAGACCAGTTAAATCATAAACACCTAGATTGTAAACACTAATAGAAGTTCCTCTTTCTATTTCCAATGCACAAATACGTCTGTCATGATTTAAATCAAGATTATCTAAAACATACTGTCTAAAAACCGGATCAGGAAATGATTTTTCATCAATAATCGTGAATTCCACCATCTCTTCAGGCGAGATTACATTAACATTATTATCGTGGGTAATAATCTTCTGCGTATTGCTGGAATTATTAGGCTGATCAAAACCAAAATGGATAATATAATCACCGGAATCATCAAATGCATACTTATATGTATTAACGAGATCAGGGCATTCACTAATATCAATTTCTGTAAAATCATTATTGTGAGCAATAAGAGATATAATTGTGGAGTTTTCTCCAATATCAATAGAACTGATTTTATTATTACTACAATTTAATGACCATAAACTTGGATTATTGGATACATCTAATTTTATAATATTATTGTTATGACAATCAAAGATACCAAGTTTTGATAATCCACTCACATTAATATCAGTTAAATTGTTGTCAGAACAGTAAAGCCATATCATTGTTTTGCTATTAGGCAGATAGAGATAATTCAATCTGTTATTTCGACAATATAGAGAAGTTATCTTCGTGTTCGTTCCCAGATTGAGTTCAACCAGGCGATTGTTCTCACATCTCAAACTACTTAGTGATGAACAGGAATGCAATATTAGGCTTGATAATTTATTGTTATCACAATTCAATTCTCCTAATTGTGTCGCTGCAGAAAAGTCTAAAGATTCAATATTATTTTGGGAACAATTACAACTTGTTAATTTTGTGCAAGAACTCATGTTTAATGCAGCTATCTGATTGTAAGAACAATCTAACATAACTAATTCAGTAAAACCGCTTATGTCAAGAGATTGGATTTTATTGTTTGAACATTTAATGCTATTTAATCTTAAACAATCATTTAAAATAATTTCTGCTATTTGGTTATCTGAACAATCTATGCTTTCCATCTCATTGCAATTGCTCAAATCAAGAGTAACGATCTGATTGTTACTACAATCCAAATATCTGAGAGATAAACAATCTTCAAGATTTAGAGTTGAAAGATTTGCATCTTTACAAACTAAAGATTCTAAATTAGTACAGCCGGCAACATTAATACTACTTAAGTAACTATTATTTCCTAGATCTAAATGTTTGAGAGATTTCATATTACTTACATCAATTGACCAAAATGGACAATTATTACAATACAAACCTTCTAAGGAAGTAAAGCAATCTATGCCTGTAAGATCATATACATCCAAATTGTTAAAAGCTATATAAATAACTGACTCGATTTCATCAATACATAAATATCCATCTTGATTACTATCGATATTGTTTAATACATACGTTCTAAATCCATAATCAGGAAAATTGTTTTCATTTATTCCTATATCTTGAAATTCAGTCTCATCTGCGAAAACAGTTATTCCGCCTAAAGCGAACAATACAATAACAGTTGCCAAGAGTGAGAGCGTTGTTCTCAGGAAACTTTGATTTCTCATGTTAAACCTCCTGTATCAGAGTACCAAAAACTAGTATATTTAGATAACATTAATAGTAACCGTATCAGTTATTTCGCAATTCCCGTAAACGTCTGTTACAACACATCTGAACTGCATACCATCTCTGGAAGAGAGAACTTCAACTTCTAATGTATCAGTCTTGTTTCCGGCTAATGAAGTATTCTTCCAAGCTCCGTTCTTATAAACCTGCCACTGATAAGTCAGATCCTCACCTTCAGCTACAACTTCAAATGTTGCTTTGTCTCCTATCGATCCGGTATAGTTTTCAGGTTCAGTTATAATCTTAACTTCACTTGCTGCAACCGTGAGTGTAGCCTCTTCAGAAATCGCTTTATTACCGTTACCGTCTTTTACTACACAGCGGAATGTCATGCCATCTCTTGCTTCAGTGATCTCAACATCAAGGCTTGAGCTTGTATTTCCAGGCAACGAAGTGTTCTTCCATGCTCCGCTCTTGTATACCTGCCACTGATATGTGAGGTTCTCACCTTCTGCTTCGATCTCGAATGTTGCAACATCTCCAACAGGTCCTGAATAATCTTCAGGTTCTGATGTTATGGTAACCGGCTTTGCGCCGACTGTAACAATAGCTTCATTCGATGCAACTGATGTTCCATTAATATCAGTTACTACACAACGGAACTTCATGCCGTCACGGGATTCAAGAATGCCTACTTCAAGTGTTGATGTCTTGTTACCTGTTAATGATGTGTTCTTCCAGACGCCGCTCTTATAAACCTGCCACTGGTATGTAAGTTCTTCACCCTCAGCAACTACAGTAAATACGGCTGTATCACCTATAGGTCCGCAATAGTCTTCAGGTTCGGAAGTAATAGTAACAGCCGGAACTGTAACTGTAAGTACTACTTCATCAGAAGCAACGGACTTACCATTGCCATCAGTTACAACGCAGCGAAACTTCATTCCGTTGCGGGATTCTACAATTCTTACTTCGAGTTCTGAAGTCTTGTTGCCTGTTAATGATGTATTCTTCCAGGCACTGCTCTTATAGACCTGCCACTGGTATGTAAGGTTCTCTCCCTCGGCTGCTACTGTGAATTCAGCATTTGAGCCGATAGGGCCGGCATAATCTTCAGGCTGCATTGTAATGGCAAAGGAATTTACAGTAAGCTTTGCTTCGTCTGAAATTACAGTATTACCCAATGCATCGGATACAACGCAACGGAACTTCATGCCGTCACGGGACTCAATAATGCTTACTTCCAATGTATCAGTTTTGTTGCCGGTCAGAGAAGTTGCTTTCCAAACACCATTCTTATAGACTTGCCACTGATAGTTAAGTCCCTCGCCTTCTGCAACAACTTCAAATTTTGCTGTTTCTCCAAGTGAGCCGGAAAAATCTTTGGGTTCAGATGTAATTGTTACTGCACTTGCGACAACTCTGATAAAAGCTTCATCAGAAATGTCCTTATTACCATTAGAGTCAGTAACAACACAACGGAATTTCATACCATCTCTTGAAGACAAAACTTCAACTGAGAGTTTTGATGTGTTATATCCAGCTAAGGAAGTATTCTTCCAGGCACCACTCTTAAAAACCTGCCACTGATACTTTATACCTTCGCCCTGTGTTCCAACACTAAATACAGCTGTACTTCCAATAGAGCCATAGAAATCTACTGGCTGTGTCTTGATAATGCTCATGTCGTCAAACCAGATTTTTGCATCTCCGAAAACATCGTAAATAGTCTTCTCAGATACCTTATCGATCGTTCCGAAGTAGATCGTTATATTTTCCAACTGCTGGCGTGAACCCTTGAAGTAGACATCTTTAAGGTTTTCACAGTTTTCGAAAGCAGCTTCTTCGATCGAAACAACACTTGCAGGGATATTAATCCGCTCAAGTCTGACGCAGTCGGTAAATGCCCATTGATCAATGTTGGTTACACTGTCAGGAATAGAAACCGAGGCAAGAGATGTACAACCACCGAAAGCTCTCCATCCGATTGAAGTTACACCATCAGGGATTTCAATAGATGTAAGTGATGAGCATCCGCTAAAAGTGCTTCCATCAATACAGGTTACACTGTTAGGAATAATAACCGAGGTAAGTGAGGTACATTTTCTAAAAGCAGCATCACCAATGCTGGTTACACTGTTAGGAATAGTAATAGATGCAAGCGAGCTGCAGTCTTGAAATGCTTCTCTATCAATGTAGGTTACACTGTTAGGAATTGTAACTGAAGCAAGCGAAGTACACCGTCCGAATGCATAATTACCAATACTGGTTACACTGTCAGGAATAGTAACCGATGCAAGTGAAGTGCAATTACTAAAAGCACCATTACTTATGCTGGTTACACTGTCGGGAATAATAATCGATGTAAGTGATGCACAGCTAGAAAATGCATTATTACCAATGCTTGTAACACCGTCAGGAATAGTTACCGATGTAAGAGAAGTGCAATTTCGAAAAGCTTCTACACCGATGCTTGTTACACTGTCAGGAATAGTAACCGAGGCAAGCGATGTGCAACGATAAAAAGCAGAATCACATATGCTGGTTACACCTTTGGAGATAGTAACTTCTTTAATGATTTCTCTGAAGCCGTACCATGGTAAATCAGATGATGAATAGTCTTTCATTTTCCCCGTTCCGCTAATGATCATCGAACCATTAATATCCAATGTCCAGGAAATGTTTTCACCATTACCTTCAGCACCACAATAACCGCTGGCGATATCATTTAGAAAAATACTCTTAAAAGAAAAGAACAAAGATTTATAAGTTTCATAATGTTCATTTGGAACATAAACCTTTGCTTTTATGGTTGTAGGAAAAATCATGAACATTCCAATATTCAAATTGTTCGGATCAACACTTATGTGAATTTCTTTTATTCTTTCACATTCATAAAATGCATTGTTACCAATGTTGGTTACACTATTAGGAATATCAATTGATGTAAGTGATTCGCAACCATAAAAGGCATAATCCTCAATGATAATTACACTGTTAGGAATAGAAATTGATGTAAGTGATGTGCAGTAGCCAAAAGCACCCAAACCAATGCCGGTTACGCTGTTAGGAATATTAACCGAGGCAAGTGAGGTGCAACTGCAAAAAGCTTCATCACCAATGCTGGTTACACTGTCTGGTATAGTAACCGAGGTAAGCGAAGCGCAAGCCTCAAAAGCATAACTACCAATACTGGTAACACTGTCAGGGATAGTAATCGATATAAGGTTTGAGCAGTTATAAAACGCATTATCATTAATACTTGTTATACTGCCAAGATTAGTAATTGTAGTAAGGGATGTACAATTATAAAATGCATGATCACCAATGCTGGTTACACTGTCAGGGATAGTAACGGATGCAAGTGATGAGCAGCCCCCTAAAGCATAATCACCAATGCTGGTTACACTGTCAGGGATAGTAACGGATGCAAGTGATGAGCAACCCCCAAAAGTATAATCACCAATGCTTGTTACACTGTTAGAGAGTGTAATCGATGTAAGTGATTGGCATCCAGAAAAAGCACTATTACCAATGCTGGTTACACTGTCAGGGATAGTAATAGATGAAAGTAAGGTGCAGTTAGAAAAAGCGTTATTACCAATGCTGATTACACTATCAGGGATGACAATCGATGTAAGTGCTTTGCAGCCATAAAAAGAAAAATTACCGATAATTTTCAAACTGTCAGGCATATTAATCGATGTAAGTGAAGAGCATCCATAAAATGAAGAATCACCAATGCTTGTTACACTATCAGGAATGACAATCGATGCAAGTGCTTTGCAGCCATAAAATGAAGCATCACCAAGATTTGTCACACTGCCATGAATAGTAATTGTAGTAAGTGATGCGCAGTCGTGAAATGCATGATTACCAATGCTTGTTACACTATCGGGAATATTAATCGATGTAAGGTTTGAGCAGTTGTAAAATGCCTGATCACCAATGCTGGTTACGCTGTCAGGAATAGTAATTGTAGCAAGTGATGTGCAGTTTTGAAATGCCTGATCACCAATGCTGGTTACACTGTCAGGAATAGTAATCGATGTAAGTGCTTTGCAGCCCAAAAATGCATCATAACTAATGTCAGTTACACTGTCAGGGATCACAATCGATGTAAGTGATTGGCATCCAGAAAAAGCACTATTACCGATGTATTTTACACTATTAGGGATAGTAATCGATGTAAGAGAAGTGCAGTTATAAAATGCCATCCAATCAATGTAGGTTACACTGTTCGGGATAGTAATAGATGCAAGTGATTGGCATCCAGCAAAAGCGCTATTACCAATGCTGGTTACACTGTCAGGGATAGTAATCGACATAAGCGAAGTGCAGTTATGAAATGCATTTGAACCAATGTTTGTTACACCTTCGATAATACTAACTTCTTCAATGTCTTCGCAGTAGTTTTTCCATGGTATAGTAGATGAAGAAAATTCTTTCATATTCCTCGTACCACTAATGGTCAGCAAACCATTACTGTCAAGTGTCCAGGAAACGTTATGGTCACTACTAGGACCATCACCGCAATAACCGCTGGCAACGATCTCAGGCTCATCAGTCTCGTCTGCGAAAACGGTAATTCCGCCTAATGAGAACAATACTATAACGGTTGACATGAGTGAGAGCATTGCGATACATAAACTTTTACTTTTCATACTTAACCTCCCTATATCTAGGAACATAAACAATCTCATATCGTAAGTTTACAATAGTCATTCTTTATTCATGTTAATAATAATTTAACGGTCTGAAAACAATCAGTCCATATATTTCTATCTAAAAAGACAAGGCAGATGGTCACACGAAAAACAGCCCCCGAAGCCATATGTGAAACTTCGGAGGGCTATTATTTCCAGACATTAAACAATGTCGATTAGTTAATCAGATAACACTAATCGTTACCGTTTCGGTCGTTTCGCTATTCCCGTACGCATCCGTTACAACACAGCGGAACTGCATGCCATCTCTGGATGCGAGTACCTCAACATCCAAAGTATCGGTCTTGTTTCCGGCTAATGAGGTGTTCTTCCATGCTCCTGACTTATAGACCTGCCACTGATAAGTCAGATCCTCACCTTCTGCTACAACTTCAAATGTTGCTTTGTCTCCTATCGATCCGGTATAGTTTTCAGGTTCAGTTATAATCTTAACTTCACTTGCTGCAACCGTGAGTGTAGCCTCTTCAGAAATCGCTTTATTACCGTTACCGTCTTTTACTACACAGCGGAATGTCATGCCATCTCTTGCTTCAGTGATCTCAACATCAAGGCTTGAGCTTGTATTTCCAGGCAACGAAGTGTTCTTCCATGCTCCGCTCTTGTATACCTGCCACTGATATGTGAGGTTCTCACCTTCTGCTTCGATCTCGAATGTTGCAACATCTCCAACAGGTCCTGAATAATCTTCAGGTTCTGATGTTATGGTAACCGGCTTTGCGCCGACTGTAACAATAGCTTCATTCGATGCAACTGATGTTCCATTAATATCAGTTACTACACAACGGAACTTCATGCCGTCACGGGATTCAAGAATGCCTACTTCAAGTGTTGATGTCTTGTTACCTGTTAATGATGTGTTCTTCCAGACGCCGCTCTTATAAACCTGCCACTGGTATGTAAGTTCTTCACCCTCAGCAACTACAGTAAATACGGCTGTATCACCTATAGGTCCGCAATAGTCTTCAGGTTCGGAAGTAATAGTAACAGCCGGAACTGTAACTGTAAGTACTACTTCATCAGAAGCAACGGACTTACCATTGCCATCAGTTACAACGCAGCGAAACTTCATTCCGTTGCGGGATTCTACAATTCTTACTTCGAGTTCTGAAGTCTTGTTGCCTGTTAATGATGTATTCTTCCAGGCACTGCTCTTATAGACCTGCCACTGGTATGTAAGGTTCTCTCCCTCGGCTGCTACTGTGAATTCAGCATTTGAGCCGATAGGGCCGGCATAATCTTCAGGCTGCATTGTAATGGCAAAGGAATTTACAGTAAGCTTTGCTTCGTCTGAAATTACAGTATTACCCAATGCATCGGATACAACGCAACGGAACTTCATGCCGTCACGGGATTCAAGAATGCCTACTTCAAGTGTTGATGTCTTGTTACCTGTTAAAGAAGTATTCTTCCATGCACCACTCTTAAAAACCTGCCACTGATACTTTAAACCTTCGCCCTGTGATTCAACACTAAATACAGCAGTACTTCCAATAGAGCCATAGAAATCTTCTGGCTGTATCTTGATAATGCTTATATCGTCAAACCAGATTTTTGCATCTCCGAAAACATCGTAAATAGTCTTCTCAGATACCTTATCGATCGTTCCGAAGTAGATCGTTATTTTTTCCCACTGCTGGCGTGTACCCTTGAAGTAGACATCTGTAAGGCTTTCACAGTTTTCGAAAGCAGCTTCTTCGATCGATACAACACTGTCAGGAATATCAATCGATGTAAGTGATGTGCAGTAAGAAAATGTATTTCTACCAATGCTGGTTACACTATTAGGGATATCAATTGATGTAAGTGATTCGCAACAATAAAAAGCACAATCACCAATGCTGGTTACACTATTAGGGATATCAATTGATGTAAGTGATTCGCAACCATAAAAAGCATAATCACCAATGCTGGTTACACTATTAGGAATAGCAATCGATGTAAGTGATTGGCAATAGCCAAAAGCACCCAAACCTATGCTGGTAACACTGTTAGGAATAGTAACTGAGGTAAGCGATGTACAGTTGCAAAAAGCTTCACTACCAATGCTGGTTACACTATTAGGGATATCAATTGATGTAAGTGATTCGCAACCATCAAAAACATAATCACCAATGCTTGTTATACTGTCGGGAATATTTATTGTAGTAATTGATAAGCAATAATAAAAAGCACATTTGCCAATGCTTGTTACACTGTCCGGGATATTAACTGATGTAAGTGAAGTGCAGAATTCAAAGGTGTGCTGACCAATGCTCGTAACATTTTTAGGAATACTAATCGAGTCAAGTGATTTGCAACCCGAAAACGCATAATCACCAATACTGGTAACACTGTTAGGAATATTAATCGATGTAAGATAAGTGCAGTTATAAAATGCATAATTACCAATGCTTGTTACACTGTTAGGAATATTAACTGCGGTAAGCGAGCAACAGCCGCTAAAAGCACTGTAACTTATACTTGTTACTCCGTTAGGGATAGTAATCGATGTAAGAGATTGACAGGCATAAAAAGCATTTTCACCAATGCTGGTTACACTATTAGGAATATCAATCGATTTAAGAGCTGTGCAACCCCAAAATGCATCATTACCAATGCTGGTTACACTGTTAGGAATAGAAACCGAGGTAAGCGAGTGACATTCTTTAAAAGTACTATCACTTATACTAGTTACACCATTAGGGATAGTAATCGATGAAATTGAGCTGTTATAAAATGCACCCCAACCAATACTTGTTACACTGTTTGGGATAGAAATCGATGTAAGTGATTTGCAGCCCACAAATGCACTTCCGCCAATATTTGTTACACTGTTAGGAATGTTAACCTTTTTTATATCGTTTTTGATATCGTACCATGGACTCAATACGCCCTTATTAAAATCTTGCATTGCCCCTGTTCCACTGAAAGTTAACACTCCTGCGCTGTCAAGCTGCCAGGAAAGATTTTCGCCATTACCTTCAGCACCGCAATAACCGCTGGCAACGATCTCGGGATTCCCGTCTGCGAGAACAGTTATACCGCCTAAAGCGAATAATACAATAACAGTTGCCATGAGGGAGAGCATTGTTCTCCATAAACTTCTATTCTTCATCCTTTACCTCCTGTATCTGAGGGAATAAAAATCTATTTCAAGTATCAAATTGCCCCTGAATCAAACTTCAGGGGCAATTAAATACATCTTAATTAGATAACATTAATCGTTACCGTGTCGGTTGTTTCGCTATTTCCGTTCGCATCAGTTACGACACAACGGAACTGCATACCATCTCTGGACGCGAGCACCTCAACTTCCAAAGTATCAGTCTTGTTTCCAGCTAATGAAGTATTCTTCCATACACCGTTCTTATAAACCTGCCACTGATATGTGAGTTCATCACCTTGAGCTCCTACATAGAATTCAGCGGTATCACCAATAGAACCTGAGTAACTCTCGGACTGATCTACTATGGATAAGAATGTAACGCTAAGTTCTGCTTCGTCTGAGATCAGTTTGTTTCCGTTGGCATCCTTAATTACGCAGCGGAACTTCATTCCGTCTCTGGACGGGAGTGCTTCTACTTCCAATGTGTCTGTTTGGTTGCCGGGCAATGAAGTATTCTTCCAAGCGCCACTCTTGAATACCTGCCATTGATATGTGAGACCCTCTCCTTCTGCCTTTACAAAGAATATTGCAGTCTCACCCACAGCAGCCTGATAATCCACAGGATCCGAGATTATCGAAATCGGTAAGATCGTAAGAACTGCCTCTTCAGAGATCTTTTTGTTTCCGTATGTATCTTTTATTACACAACGGAATTTCATGCCGTCTCTTGAAGCGATGGCTTCTACTTCCAATGCACTGGTAGTATTACCAGGCAATGAAGTGTTCTTCCATGCGCCTGATTTAAATACCTGCCACTGGTATGTGAGGCCTTCACCTTCTGCAGATACAAAGAATACTGCAGTTTCTCCAAGGTTTGCAGTGCAGCTCTCAGGTTCTTCAGTAATTGAAATAGTGGTTACCGTAAGCGCAGCTTCTCCGGAAATCAATTTGTTACCATTAATGTCTTTTACTACACAACGGAATTTCATACCATTTCTGGACGAGAGTGCTTCGACTTCCAATGTGTTGGTCTTATTTCCAGGCAGTGAAGTTGCTTTCCATGCACCGTTCTTGAAGACCTGCCACTGGTAAGTAAGGCCCTCACCTTCAGCTCCTACAAAGAAAGTGACGATTTCGCCAATGCCTGCTGTACAATTCTCAGGTTCTTCCGAAATATAGAACGGTATAACAGTAAGAGTAACTTCGTCAGATGTTACAGAGTTGCCTTCTGAATCAGTAATAAGACAGCGGAACTTCATACCATCTCTAGATTCAATTACTCCTACTTCCAATATTGCAGTCTTATTTCCGGGCAATGAAGTTGCTTTCCATGCTCCGGACTTGAAGACCTGCCACTGGTATTTGAGACCTTCACCTTCTGCTTCAACAGCGAAAGCTGCTGTGTCACCGATTATTCCGGAAGCGTTAACTGGCTGATCAACAATAATGGGTCCTCTGAAGATATTTAATGTTACTTCATCAGAAATTACAGAGTTGGTGTAGGAATCGGTAATTACACATCTGAATTTCATTCCGTCACGTGATGTGGTAATGGCTACAGGCAATTTCGCAGTTTTATTTCCAGCTAAGCTTGTGTCCTTCCAAACACCGGATTTACAAACCTGCCACTGATATGTTAATCCTTCTCCAACTGCATCGACACTAAATACAGCTGTATCTCCAACATAGCCAAAACAATCAATGGGTTGAGACAAAATGCATAAGTCAAGCTGCTTTGTCTCACCGTTATAACAGATTGAATTAGAATAATCAGATATATAACCATAAGAATTAAAGTTTTCGCCGTAAGTAAAACTACATAATCTGCAATAAATATGTGCTTCCGGAGAGCTGCACAACCAACTTGTAAGCCATGAATTATAAGCTGTTTCAATATCAAATCCTATATCAAACTTATAAATACCATTCTCAAAAATATACGAGCTTAAAGGCATAGTACAACTAACCCATCTGTAATTGTCTATAAGTATCTCGTAATAAACTCCGGTATTATCAATGTCATTATTTACAGCATCATAAGTGAAAGATAATTCACCATCTTTGCTTAATCTGACGTTTGCGGGAGCTGGTAGAACGTTCTTGTCATTAACAAATCCAACAATGTTAGAATTATCCGACGTTAAACTATGTTTTGAATAATCCGGATCTGAAGAATGAACTTCGACTGTACACCAGACGTTCACGGCATTCTTCAAATAATCTTCTGTAATTGAGTTAAATTGTTCGGCAATCAAATCCTTAATATCCAAAGTGAAAACTCCGGAATCGTATGTAAGTTTGCTGCTTGTTAAATAGTACGGACAATACCAATTAGAATAATGCTCATAATCATAATAATCAGTTGCATTAGGACCCTGGAAATTAATTGAATAACTTATATATTCAATTATTTCATCAGCATTATCAAGATCACAGTAGAACTGAATCTTATAATCATCAGTGATCGTTACATCTGCAGGTTTAGGCAGATCAATAAAATTATTGGAATAGAAGACTTTATCCGTATAATCTGAATAAGGACTGGAGTAATAATAATAATATTCACCTATATATTTGTATAAACTTACTTTGCATTCAATATAATAATCTTTTGAATGATTAATGTAATCACTGTTTTCGTAAACATTATCAATATATTGCTTCATATCTATAGTGCAGATTCCGTTATCCCAAGTAGCATCAGAATAATAGATAGCAATACTTGTCCATTGACAATATTCCTCGGGATCTTCACTATCGTAAAAACGGACATCCGCCATAACTCCAAAAACCATTCGCTCAGGATCATTAAGGTCATAAGAGAATGTAAGAATATAATCATCGGTCATCGAAACATTAGTAGGCTGGTTTAATATTTCACCAACAATAATAACGTTTTTATCGGTAGAAATACCTTTGCTCTGCGCTATAACTACATCATTTCTTATTTTCTGGGCATAAACTGTTGCAGAAACTCTTACACCGATAAAATCATAATTTCTTAAGAGCTCTTTTACTGCAGCATTAACTTCGTATCTTCTAGCTGTTGTTCGAACCTCTGTGCTGGCTATTAATACATCATGATCAATATAATAAACATCTAATCTGATCAGGTAACAGGTTGCTCCGTCAGAATAACCCCAATTTATTTCAGATTGGCTTTCATCATATTTATTCCAATAAACATATGGAATTTCAGATACAGAGTCCTTATCAGATAACGAAACATCTAAACTTTTGCTAAATTGTATTGTGTTGGAAGCCTTGGAAAGAGAACTGCGTACGTTTGAATTATCAAGCGGGATAAAACATACTCTGCAGCTTACATTAACATTGCCAAAAATATATTCCCAATTGTATGCATTACTTACGATATCAGTAATTTTTATGCTGCAGGAACCATTGGTCCAAACAGGTTCTTCCCAACCGACATTGCATGTGTTGTCAGTGTAATAGCACCTTGAATTAACAGCTTTTCCGTCAAAATAAACATGTACATAAACACCATATAGTGTATCGCTGTAATTATCCAACTCATGCTTGAATGTAAGAATGATATTCTCATCATTATCATAGGACAGATTCAGATCCGTCGGAGCAGGAATCATGGTATAAGGAATGGAATAAGAAACTGTATTTGATGTAGCAGGCATACTGTTAACTACATTGTAGGACTTTGCCCTAAGAAAAACAGTACATGAGACATCCAAACTATCTGATTCTACATTATTGTATGACAGATATGAATCGATAGAATTACTGAGCATCGTATCTACTAATAACGTGCATGTTCCATTATTCCAAATCGGAGCGGGCATGCAGCAGTCATTATATAAAGATACGGCCCATTTATTATCATATTCTGTATCTGAGTTACCAATGTTGAAGATCAGAGAAACAGTTGAAACTGATTCTAAAGGATCTTCTATATCATAATCAAACGATAATACCAATTGATCATTGTCGTTATAATTCAATTTGACGTTTGTAGGAGCCGGAAGCTGCTCGAAATTTGAATTAAAGTCTAACGTTTCTGATGATTCAGAATATTCACCCAATGTATATTCACTGTAACTGGCAGGAATAAAACGGACTTGACAAGTAGCATCGACACCATCCGTACAATCGTGTGATGCGGCATAATTCTTGTATGCATTATTATAGAAGTCAGTTACTTCAAACCAGCAATAATTTCCATCCCAAGTGATAACTTTATCTGAGTATTTACCAAAGGTCAAAATATAATCATATGACTCTTCCCCATTGAAAACAAATCTTACATCCACTTCAGTACTGAGGAAATCCTTATATTCCTGATTGAACATCAGATGCACAAAGACACTCTCGTCCACTGTGGATAAGAATACATTCGTCGGAGCCGGTAAATAGTTATCAACCAGATACAGATGGTCGTCTGCCGGAACAACCGTACTTGCAGCAACAGTTGCACCTTCCTGAAAAACAGCAGCCTGAACAGTTGCTCTAATAAGCGTATTATTGAAATCGGTAGAATATTTCTTCTTCAACTCAATATTAATTGATGTTTTTTCGGTCTGAATTGAGCCGGAACCGATTAATATGCTTCCATCAGCCGTATAAACATTTAGTTTTATAATGTACGAATTGGCATCTTCCGAAGCATTCCACGCTAACAGTGCGGCACATCCATCAACCCAATGTACATTAGTAACAGGCGCGATGTTATCTACGGTATCATAGGTCTCAGAAGCCGGAATGTCTTTCGATATTTCAACAACAACAATTTCAGGTTCTTCGGAAATAACCTCTGAAGCATCATATGCAGCCTCATCTTCCGTGGCTGACTCATCGGATACAGTTTCGGTTTGTGATATTTCAGATCCATCAGCTTGTTCATCGGGTGAATCTGCAATAACAGCTGTTGAAAGACCTGGAACAAATAAACTTGACGTAACCAGTGTCACACTAGAAAGAAATGCGACACCTTTCCTGAAAACAGACAAATGTTTCATGGGATACCTCCTGATTAATAGGTAATTTATTAATATTCTTAAGTAATTATATAAAACCTCATAATAATTTTAATTCTATATAATATTCCATCAATTAGTTATTTTTATAAAACTCTAAACATATTTTTATTTATGTCGTTTCTGGCAGAAACGATTAACAGACAAATCGTATTTAAACTGTCAATAAACATGCTGTTCCTTAGATTTTAATAAATTGGTTATTACTAAAAAGACAACCAAACTACGTTGGTATCAAAAATATTTATTGTCCTAAAAGGCAGTTTTTTGCTCTGAAAAGTATAAGATTTCGCGATTCCTTATCCTTTTTGGTCACTTTTTTGGCGTTTTAGGACAAAAAATAAATTTGATATTTACGCAATGTTATGGAAAACCAATTAAATAGAGCTGTCCACAAGTTATGCCTGTGAGACAGCTCTATACAGAACTACTAAATTGTCAGAACTTCTTTTACTTAACCGTAATCGTAACCTCGTCAGATGTTGCCGTTGCGCCGTTACTGCCTGTAACTACGCATCTGAACGTCATGCCGTTTCTTGCCGTGGTTGCTTCCACTGCCAGAGATGAAGTAGTGTTTCCGGCCAAAGAGGTATTCTTCCACGCACCATTCTTATAAACCTGCCACTGATATGTGAGTCCCTCACCTTCAGCAACAACTTCAAACAGTGCTGTCTCACCTGCCGCCCCCGTGAAGTTCTCAGGCTGGTTAGTGATTGTTACATTACTCTCACCGCTTTCGGCTACAATAATAGATACTTCATCTGATGTTGCAGTATTTCCGCTGAGGTCAGTTACGATACAACGGAAAGTCATACCGTCTCTTGCAGCAGTGATCTCAACATCAAGGCTTGAAGTTGTGTTTCCGGGCAACGAAGTATTCTTCCATGCTCCGCTCTTATAAACCTGCCACTGATATGTAAGTCTATTACCTGCAGCTGTGATCTCAAAAGTAGCAGTATCACCTATCGGTCCGGAATAATCTTCAGGCTCCGATGTAATTAATACTCCGGTTCCATGTAATACCCTGATCGAAACAGTTCTTGAAGTAACGGAATTGCCTTCTGCATCAGTTACAATGCAGCGGAAATTCATACCGTTACGAGCTTCAGTAATAACAGCCTCAAGTGTTGAAGTATTATTACCGGTTATGGATGTATTCTTCCAAACACCGCTCTTATATACCTGCCACTGATATATCAGGCCGTAACCTTCTGCTGTTACGGTGAATTCGGCTGTCTCACCAACAAGACCATCATAATCTTCAGGTTCTGAGGTGATGGTAACAGCGCTGACAGCTTCTACGGTAAGTGTTGCTTCTCTCGATGTAACTGACTTACCATTTGCATCTGTTACTACGCAGCGGAATTTCATGCCGTCGCGAGACTCAATGATGCCGACTTCCAATACATCAGACTTGTTGCCGGTTAAGGATGTGTTCTTCCAAACGCCACTCTTATATACCTGCCACTGATATGTGAGTCCTGTACCGTTTGCTTCAACAGCAAATAATGCTGTATCGCCAACCGGTCCGCTGTAGTCTTCCGGTTCTGTAACGATCAGATCAGTTGAAGATACTATGATCGCTGCCTCACCGGATGTTTTTGTATTTCCGTTAGCATCAATAATGACGCAGCGGAATCTCATGCCGTTACGGCCTTCAGTAATAATAGCCTCAAGTGTGGAAGTATTATTACCGGTTATGGATGTGTTCTTCCAAACGCCGCTCTTATATACCTGCCACTGATATTTCAGATTCTCGCCTTCTGCTGTTACGGTGAATGTCGCAACGGATCCGACGGGACCTGAGAAATCCTCAGGTTCAGATGTAATATTGATTGCGCCTGCGGATACGGTAATTGCAGCTTCTTCGGAAGTGATACTTGCTCCATTGGAATCAGTTACTACACAATGGAATTTCATGCCGTCTCTGGAAGACAGAACTTCGACTGAGAGTTTTGATGTGTTATATCCTGCCAATGATGTATTCTTCCAAACACCGCTCTTATAGACCTGCCACTGATATGTAAGATCTTTTCCTTGTGCAACAACTTCGAAAGTAGCTGTCTCACCTATGAGTCCTTCAAAGTTCTGAGGCTGAGATGAAATTGTCAGTTCACCGGAGTAATTAAATGTAGCAGATACGGTTACGGCCTCATCACTATCCGGCATGGTATATCTGTACTTATAATCGGAATCCGGTGTAATGGTTACAGTCTTTGTTCCATATGTCAGCGTAACTTCATCTACTTCAAAGAGTTCCTGCGGTATAACCGTAAACTCTACTACATCGCCGCCAAATGAAACATTCTTTCCGCTAATGGTGCCATATCCGTCATTAACGTAATTAACATCGTAATAGTAATGGAATACACCCGGTGACAATTTAGGGAAGGCACCATTACCCAGATTCTTGTTAATTAAAACATAATTAAGCTTTGTGCAGTCTCCAAAAGAATATGAACCAAGTGTCTGAACACTATATGGTATAGTGATGCTTCTGAGGTTTGAACAGCCATAGAATGCATTACTGCCGATAACAGTTAAGTTATCGGGAAGATCAATAGTTCTGAGATTTGAACATTCACAGAAAGCATATTCTCCAATTGAAGTTAAACTGTCAGGAAGATCAACAGAATAAAGATTTACGCAATAACAGAATGCATAATCACCGATTGACGTTACGCCTGATCCGATTTCTACGGTCTGAAGATTTGTACACCAATTGAATGCATATTCTCCAATCGAGTTAACGCCTCCGGGAATTGAAATGGTTCGCAAATCCGTGCATCCTTCAAAAGCGCTTTCACCAATTGAAGTGACACTGTCAGGAATGATTACTTCTGATAGAATCGGACACTGTGCAAAAGCGCAAATGCCGATTGATGTAACACTATCAGGAATCTCAACACTCATGAGTTGCGAACAATAAACGAACGCAAAACCTGAAATTGATGTAATGTTTCCATCGAAAACAACAGAAGTAATACTTCTCTGGAATTCAAACCAAGGAACTTCTGAATCGGTTGTATAATCATACATCTCTCCGGTACCGGAGATTGTCAGTTTTCCGGATTCATTAAGAGTCCAATTAATGTTTTCGCCACAAGTGCCGGTTACTAATAACGGTCTGAAAGCTGCGAAAAACTCAAGATTGGATAAAGTTGTATCAACATAGACAATATCAGATTCGGGAACAAATTCATCATCATATCCGTTTTTATCATGTATATATACACTTTCAATCATGCATTCGGACTTCGGAATCAGCCATAATTTAACTATTCCTGTATCATAGTCACGGGAATCAATAAAGACCATTCCGTAGTCGTTGCTCTGACAGGTTATACCATTGTATTGGATGACAGCGCAATTACTGGGTATGTGCATAAATGTAGCATTACTTATCACGGTATGATTGCTGAGAACTATGGATTCTAAATAACCGCAGCCCTCGAAAACATAATCGCCTATTGTTGTAACACTATCCGGCAAACAAATCTTGCGCAAGTATCCACATTGCATAAAAGCGCGTTCACCGATAGAAGTTACACCATCAAGAATATTGAGTTCAGTCAGATTATGACAGTTCGAAAATGCATATTCACCAATAGATTCAACACTATGTGGTATTGTTATACCAGACAATCTTTGACAGTTGCCAAAGGCATAATCACCTATCGAAGTAACGCTATAGGGAATGGTAATGTTTGTAAGAGAACTGCATTGGAAGAATGCATCATCACCAATCCTGGTTATACTATCCGGTAATGTAATGTTTACTAATTCAAAGAACTCACGGAAAGCCTCGTTACCAATGGATGTAACACCATCTGATATTTCTATGGTTTTAATCCTGGTCATATAATCCCGCCAGGGTCGTTCATGTCCTGATGAATAGTCAAAATCATACATATCACCATATCCGAAGATCGTAAGTTTATCAATTCCGTCATATGTCCATCTTACATTTTTTCCACATTCACCGGTTATCGACTGGCCCTTGAATGTTGCCTTGATCGAGACCGGTCCATCGGAATCAGGCATCATTAATCTATAAACGCCGTTGACGGGGGTGATCGTTATTGTCTGATTACCTTTAGTTAATGTAACCTTATCGATTACGTAATCGTAATAAGGACGTATGGTCAACGTCATTTCATCTGAACCGTATGTTTTTGTCTTACCGGTAATAGTTCCTCGTCCGTCATTAGAATACGAAACCGTATAGTAATAATGGAAAATATTGGAAGATGCACCCGGGAATGCAGTATTAGTATAAGCATCCTTATTAAGCACTACATATTCGAGATTAGAACATCCGTCAAAGGCATTTTTGCCTATGGATGTTATGCTCTCCGGAATAGTTATGCTTATTAGTCCGGAACATCCGTAGAATGAAAGGCTGCCGATGTATGTGAAATTACCGTCGAAAACAACTGTCTGTATCTCATCCGCATAGTCATGCCAAGGAACATCCGCGACCGCGTTCCAATCATACATGTCTCCTGAACCAGAGAGTGTAAATACTCCGGAATCATCAAGCAACCAGATAATGTCATCACCACAGACACCTGCACCTTTTCCGGTAGCAAAATCGGCATAAACAATAGAATCAGCAACGTTTGAATCAACGAAAATGGTATTTCCCTTTTCCAAAGTCAGGAGCGCATGTTCACCATTACTGTAATCAAGCTTAAGCAGGCTGACAATATAATCTTCGTCTGGTTCAACACGTAATTCGACGATTCCCGTATCGTAGTTTCTGGATACAATTCGGATGTTTCCGTTATCACCAGGAATACAAGTGACGCTGTTATAACAGTTTACTTTGCAAAGACCCCAAGCACATGCAAATGTTTGATTGTTTATTTCTGCCTTGTTGCTGTATGAAATAGATTCAAGATTATAGCTGTTGTATAAAACATAATCTCCGATTGATACAACACTGTCAGGGAAATCAACACTTGTCAGAGAAATACAATCTGAAAAAGCATATGCACCAACAGAAGTAACGCCATTGAGTATTACAACCTTGGACAGTTTCTCACATCTACTGAAAGCAGCATTACCGATTGTAGTAACGGTATCCGGAATGGTGATCTCGGTTAATCTGGCACAATCAGAAAATGCAGATTCAGAAATTGATGTAATATTGCAGTCGAAAACAACAGCCTTAACACTTCTGTGAAAATCGAACCAGGACAGATCCGGATATACAGAGTAATCATACATATCACCTGAACCGGTGATCGTCATTGTTCCGTATCTGTCAAGTGTCCAATAGAGGTCCTCGCCGCATTGACCGGTTACTGTCATAGGTCTGAATAAACAACCGACTTCGGAATCTCCCAAGGTGGTATCGACCTCTATAAAATCAGTTTCAGGAATAATGTCATACCAATAATCATCAAAATAATGTACAAATGCTCCGTCAATCAAATATCCGGAATCAGGGGTAAGTTTTAATACTACCATGCCGGTATCATAATCTCTGGAAACGATACTTATGGTACCGAATCCTTCATTCAAACAAGATACGCTATTATAATTTATAAAATTGACGTTTCCATGTGAGAATGACATATCAGAAGAAGTAGTCTGATTACTGATATATACTGTTCTCAACTGACCACATCCAATGAAAGCATAGTCACCAATTGTAAGAACAGTATCCGGAATCATTACTTTGGTTAAACCTCCGCAAGCCTCGAATGTATGATCTTTGATTTCAGTTACACCTTCAGGTATCTCAATTTCAGTGATATTAAAGCAGTTGAAAAAAGCTGATTGACCCAATGAAGTTAGATTCGCCGGAAGATTAACTTCAGTAAGTTTTACACAATGCTGGAAAGCATAATCGCCTATTCTGGTTACACTATTCGAAAAATATACATTCTCCAGATTATTAAATTCCCAGAATGCACGGTCTCCTATTGACGTAACATCTTCAGAAATAACAATTGTAGTAATCAAATGATTATAATTAAACCAAGGTGCGGTAGTGCTTCCATAGTCATACATATCGCCATAACCATAGATAGTAAGCTGGCTGTTCCCGTCAAATGACCAATATAAACGTTCGCCGCACTGACCACCTATGCCCTGTGGCTTGAACGTAGCCTTAATCGTGACAGATTGATCTGAATCAGGCATTGATATTTTATATACACCATCTGTAGGTGCAATAATAATTGTCTGATTTCCTTTGATCAACGTTACCTTATCGATATAATATCCGGAATAAGGACGAACCGTTAAAGTAACCTCATCTGTTCCGTAAGTTCTTGTATTACCGGTAATTGTACCGTGTCCGTCATCTGTATAAGAAACATTATAGTAGTAATGGAAAATGTCTGAAGATGCTCCCGGGAAAGCAGCTTCATTGTATGCATCTGCATTAAGCACTACAGAATTAAGGCTTGTACAATTCTGGAAAGCGTTATTGCCAATTGAAGTTACACTGTCCGGAATTACAATTGTCTTTAGGTTTTTGCAGCCGGAGAAAGCATATTCAACTATCGTAGTTACACTATTCGGAATATTTACTTCCGTAAGATTCTCACAGTATGAAAATACATTTTTGTTTATTGTAGTAACACCATTGGGAATTGTTATGGATTCGATAGCAGTACTTCCAAAAGCTACAGGTCCTATAGAAACAACATTATTTGGAATAATAATGCTATCAAGTTTATGACAATTAGAAAAGGCATAGGCTCCAATAAAAACTACTCCTTCGGGAATAGTTATGTCATCAAGAATAAAACATCCACTAAAAGCAAAATTGCCAATTGAAACTACACTATCAGGAATTGAAATATCGGATAGAATCCAGCAATCGAAAAAAGCGAATGAACCAATTGAAGTAATATCTCCTTCAAAGACAACGGATTTAATTTCTTCACGACGATAGTCCTTCCAAGGAGTTTCACCAGAATTTTCATAATTATACATATCGCCATAACCGGAAATAGTCAGAACGCCATTACCGTTCAATGTCCAGGTTAAATTCTCTCCGCATGTTCCTGATGCCAAATATTCACTACCGGTGATAAACGATGCGCTTATCGTAACATCATCTTCAGAATTAGGCATTGTATATGCATATTTGCCATTTTTATCCGGTGTAATCTCATATGAACCTTCAGATGTAGTCAGAATTATATTCTTGACTCTGTAATTTGCATCCGGAGTAACAGTCAGTTCAAGAACATCCGAACCATATGATTTTGTATTTCCGGTTATCGAACCGTGTCCATTTGTTGAGTAACTAATATCATAATAATAATGTATTTTATCGCTTGAAATATTAAGGTATTCAAATGTTACAGGGTTATAAGCATCTTTATTGAGGACAACAGATTTTAACTTATTACACTCCAAGAATGCAGTATCGCTTAAAGATGTAACACTTTCAGGAAGAACAATGCTAGAAAGACTGGAACAGCCATGGAAAGTCCTGTTCGGAATCGTCGTAATACTATCAGGAATACTAACTTCCTCAAGATTTGTGCACCCTACAAATGTACAAACTCCGAGTGAAGTTACTGTGTCAGGTATTTCAATACTTGTTATATTCGTCAAACCCGCAAGTGTACCATCTCCAATAGAATTAATATTGCCTTCGAAAACTACAGAAGTAATCATTTCCCTGTAATTCCACCAGGACCAAGATGGAATGTCATTAAAATCCGGGTAGTCATACATATCTCCTCTACCGGAAATCGTAAGTGTGCAGCTGTCATCAATTACCCAATTGATGTTGTCGCCGCATATACCTGAAGCAACGCAATCCGCATTACTAACAATGGGCGGAAAAACCGAGAAAACGATTGCTGCCGACAAAAAGCTCGAAAGGAATTTCAATTTGGAACTGCGCATAGAGGACCTCCAAATAGTAAAAATATTTGATTATATATTTTATCACAGTATGAGATATTTAGACTTCTATTAGAGTGTAAAAGAGGCTGAAAAACATCAGCCTATTTTAGATGTTTTAGTTATAGCATTTTTTTACTTAACTGTAATTGTTACCTCATCAGATGTTTCTGTGAAACCGTTTGCATCTGTTACAACACAACGGAACGTCATTCCGTTACGGGATTCAGTTACAGCAACAGGTAACTCTGAAGACTGGTTGCCTGCAATTGATGTATTCTTCCATGCACCATTCTTGTATACCTGCCACTGGTATGTCAGATCCTCACCTTCAGCTTCAATGTTGAAGATAACGGTATCACCTTCAGCCTTTTCAGTACTCTCAGGCTGTTTAGTTATAGTAATTGAACTCTGAACAGTAGAAATAATAAGAGTTGCAACATCAGAAATGGCTTTGTTACCGGTACCATCCTTAACTACACATCGGAATTGCATGCCGTCACGGGACTCCAGAATAGGAACTTCAAGATCTGATGTCTTGTTTCCTGCTAATGAAGTGTTTTTCCAAGCACCATTTTTATAAACTTGCCACTGGTAAGTAAGGTCCTTGCCTTCAGACACTACAGCAAATATGGCATTATCACCGATTGCACCTTCATAATCTTCTGGCTGAGAAATAATTTCTACGACCGGAGCTGCAATTGTGAGAGTTGCAGTATCAGAGATCAAAGCTTTACCGCTAGCGCTAGTTACAATACAACGGAACTTCATGCCATTACGGGACTCTATAATACCTGCTTCTAAGTTTGCAGTCTTGTTTCCAGTTAAAGAAGTATTTTTCCAAACGCCATTCTTATATACCTGCCACTGATATGTGATTTCCTCGCCTAAAACATCGACAGTGAATATAGCGGTTTCGCCAACTCGTCCGGAATAATCTGCAGGCTGGGTAGTAATGTCGAAATAATTTACAATAATAGTTGCTTCGTCAGATATTACGGAATTGCCTGTATCATCAGATACAACACAACGGAACTTCATACCGTCACGTGCTTCTGTAACACCGACTTTTAATGTTGCTGACTTATTTCCTGTTAAGGATGTATTCTTCCATATCCCGTTTTTATATACCTGCCATTGATATATAAGATTAACACCTGTTGCTTCAACTTTTAAAGCTGCTGTATCTCCAACAAAGCCATTATAATCAGACGGCTGCTCCTCAATTGATAACGAAGGTACAAAAACAGCGGAAACAGAAACATTCTTCGATGGCATAATGAATTTATTTCCGTTTATTGCAACATTATCAATCAATATGGAATCAAGTATATATCCTGATTTAGGTGTTGCAATAATAGTTATCTCATCTCCTGGATATGCAGAAATCTTAGAAACAGATATATCACCATACTCATTTGATTCAATTCCAACATTATATTCTTCAGAAACAATATTAAAAGTAGTTGTCTGAGTACCGGTGTATTCACCAATTCCGGTAATTGTAACAGTAGCCAAACCTGTATTAATGTTATTTGAATAACTTACGGTATAATGCTTACCTTCAGTCAGTGATCTGTAACCATAATCAACCTTAATTGACGGGCAAACATTTTGTCCGCTATAAGACTGGTCCGGTATAGCATCAATAGTTGCATAAGAAAGAGAAGGTTTAGTACTAGTTACATAGAAATCTTTTGGAATGTATGCTTTTTCCCCTAATGGAGGATTACTTCCATTTTGAGTGTCAATAGCATAGAAATTTATTTTAACAGTTCCATATACATACAGATCAATATATGTATCAAAGCGATGATTTCCGGATATACCATAATGATCATTAACATCTTTGCTTGAATCTGAGGCGGGAATTCCAGTACAACATATATCATTTACATATATATGAACCGCTATAGATTTAGATGATTCTTCTGGATCATATGCCCAACCTTTAATATGAAGTTGATTATTATTAACTATCTCACACTTTTCTATTACACCGATAGGCGGTCTGTTTATAGGTTGAGGCATACCATAATGATAACCTTCCGAAAGGTTCCATACTGCTTCTACTCCAATTATATTGTTATTGCTTATAGAATAGTTCCAACCAATTCTAACTCCACGGAACCCAGTTTTACTATCTAATAAAGCATTACCTTCAGCAGTGTACAAATTGTTACCACTTCGTTTTAATACAGCAAAATAGTGTTCATTGTATCTATTATAATTGTCATAGTAATACACATGAACAACATCACCAGCTTGAATATTATTAATATTATTAAAATAAGATCCCGATTCTAAAGAATCATAACCATAACAGTATTTAACAAAATCTGCACAGTAAGCGCAACAAGTCCAACTTCTATATTGAGATAATAGAGTATCTGGATTGTCGTCAGGGTTATTTGGCCATTTCGCACCAGCTGTAAATCTTTCATCAGTAATAAAACAATCAAAGGTATAATTTCCTGTTGATTCCAAAGCTAAACATTTTTCAGAAAAAACAGAGCTTGTAACTATACCTATAGCAATTGCTAATGAAAGAATAACAGATATAGTTTTTCTGAATACTGACATAAAACTCCTCCGCCTATCTTAGAAAATTTTAATAATCACTGAACAAATATATCTTGTTTGAGCATAAAGTAATATTCATGAATTATCTACTAACACCTTTACTTCATCAGAGGTAACCGAGAAACCCTCGCCATTTGTTACAACACAACGGAATGTCATGCCGTTTCTTGCTGTGGTTACTTCTACTGCCAACGATGAAGTATTGTTTCCGGCCAGTGATGTGTTCTTCCATGCGCCATTCTTATATACCTGCCACTGATAAGTTAGGTTCTCACCTTCAGCAACAACCTCAAACATAGCAGTATCGCCGACTGAGCCGGTATAACTCTCGGGTTCAGATACAATTTGTAAAGAACACTCAGCAGCAACAATGATCTTAACTTCATCAGAAGTTGCCTTCTTGCCGTTACCGTCAGTTACAACGCAACGGAAAGTCATTCCGTCTCTTGCCTCAGTGATCTCAACATCGAGGCTTGAAGTTGTGTTGCCGGACAACGAAGTATTTTTCCATGCTCCGTTCTTATAAACCTGCCACTGATATGAGAGGTTCTCACCTTCCGCTTCGATCTCAAATGTAGCAACTTCTCCGACAGGTCCTGAATAATCTTCAGGCTCAGATATGATGCTTACAGCTTTTGCCGCAACAGTTAGAACCGCTTCATTTGATGTAGCGGTGTTACCATTGGCATCCTTTACGATACAACGGAACTTCATGCCGTTACGGGAATCCAGAATACCGACTTCGAGTGTTGAGGTCTTGTTCCCTGTTAATGAAGTATTCTTCCAGGCGCCGCTCTTATAGACCTGCCACTGGTAAGTTAACTCTTCTCCCTCGGCAATAACGGTAAATACAGCAGTGTCGCCAACAGGTCCGGAACAATCTTCAGGCTCGGAAGTAATTGTAACTGCAGGAACAGCAACTGTAAGCGTTGCTTCATCAGAGTATAAAGACTTACCATTAACGTCAGTTACTACACAACGGAACTTCATGCCGTCACGGGATTCCATAATAGCGACTTCGAGAGTTGCAGTCTTATTACCGGATAATGAGGTGTTCTTCCAAACACCATTTTTGAATACTTGCCACTGGTATTTAAGGTTATTACCTGCAGCTACTATTGTGAATTTGGCGTTATCACCGATCGGGCCGGCATAATCTTTTGGCTGGGATGTAAAACAAATTGTGTTTACAGTAAGAGTTGCAACATTCGAATTTATCTTGTTGCCTTTAATATCTTTAATTACACACCGGAATTGCATTCCATTTCTTGATTCTATTACTTCAACGGAGAGTGTATCCGTCGTTGCGCCTAGCAATGAAGTGTTTTTCCATGTCCCATTTTTATATACTTGCCATTGATATGAACATATTACTCCTTCAGCATCTACATGGAATAACGCATTATTACCAATGAATTCATTAGAATCTAAAGGCTGACAAATAATAGATAATGGAGGAATTGGTTTGAAATAAGCTTTTATTACAACATCATTATCAGAATCTGGCATTGCATATTTGCCATTATCATCCGGTTTTAATTCGATGGAAGTATTGTTATCAGACCATACGATTTTATCTATTGTGTAATCTTTGATTGGAACAACTTCAAAATCAATACTTTCTGTTCCATATGAAATGGTTTTACCTGAAATCGTACCATGACCATCATTTATATAACTAATATTGAAGTAATAATGGAAAATACTTGAAGATAATGCTGGAAATGCATCTTGGTTATAAGCGGATCTATTTAAAACTACACTTTTAAGATTTGAACATCCACTAAATGCATAATAACCAATGGATGTAACTGAATATGGAATAATAATCTCATTTAATGATGAGCATCCCGTAAATGCACCACTTCGAATCGAGATGACACTTTCAGGGATATCAACATTTTCAAGATTTGAACATAGTCTGAAACAATAATAACCGAGCTCTTCAACTCCATTGGGAATTGTAATGTTTGTAAGACTTGTACAATTAAAAAAACATGAGTATTCAATCTTACTTAAGTTTTCCGAAAGAGATATATCTGAAAGACTACTGCAATAGCTAAAAGCGGAATCTCCTAAATAAGTAACACTATTCGGGATAATTATGCTCGTAAGATTATCACATGAGAAAAATGCAGCTCTACCAATTGTAGTAACAGTATCAGGAATTGAAACACTATTTAAATAATAACAACAATCAAAAGAATAACTGCCAATTGTAGTTACACCATTTTCAATAACAATTGACTTAATATCAGATCTATAATCATACCAAGGAGATTCATCTATACTTTTCAAATTAGTCATTGCTCCAGAACCATGGATCGTTAACTTGCCGTCTTCGCTTAATGTCCACGTCAAATCTTCACCGCATTTACCTGAATCTATGGTATCGGCCAAAATATTATTCACAGGAAATAGTATAAATACTATTACTATTACAAATGGGAAGATCAGCTTTTTGATTTTTGAATAATACATATAAAGCCTCCAAGTCTTTCAGACACATCTTTCTGACTTTGTATAAAACTGTTAGAGGACTCTCTCCATACGGAAACAGTCCTCTAACAATAAATATATCTAAACTACTAAAACCTTTACTTCATCAGTCACAACAGAGAATCCACTGTCATTTGTTACAACACAACGGAATGTCATGCCGTTTCTTGCTGTGGTTACTTCTACTGCCAACAATGAAGTATTGTTTCCGGCCAGTGATGTGTTCTTCCATGCACCATTCTTATATACCTGCCACTGATAAGTTAGGTTCTCACCTTCAGCGACAACCTCAAACATAGCAGTATCGCCTACAGAGCCGCTGTAACTCTCAGGATAGGATACTATTAAAACTGGACAATCAGCCGCAACGATGATCTTAATTTCATCAGAAGTTGCCTTCTTGCCGTTACCGTCAGTTACTACACAACGGAATGTCATTCCGTCTCTTGCCTCTGTGATCTCAACATCAAGGCTTGAAGTTGTGTTGCCGGACAGCGAAGTATTCTTCCATGCACCATTCTTGTATACCTGCCACTGATATGAGAGGTTCTCACCTTCTGCTTCGATCTCAAATGTAGCTATGTCTCCGACAGGACCTGAATAATCTTCAGGCTCAGATGTGATGCTTACAGCTTTTGCCGTAACAGTTAGAACCGCTTCATTTGATGTAGCGGTGTTACCATTGGCATCCTTTACTACACAACGGAACTTCATGCCGTTACGGGAATCCAGAATACCGACTTCGAGTGTTGAGGTCTTGTTCCCTGTTAATGAAGTATTCTTCCAGGCGCCGCTCTTATAGACCTGCCACTGGTAAGTTAACTCTTCTCCCTCGGCAATAACGGTAAATACAGCAGTGTCGCCAACAGGTCCGGAAAAATCTACAGGCTCGGAAGTAATTGTAACTGCAGGAACAGCAACTGTAAGCGTTGCTTCATCAGAGTATAAAGACTTACCATTAACGTCAGTTACTACACAACGGAACTTCATGCCATCACGGGATTCCATAATAGCGACTTCAAGAGTTGCAGTCTTATTACCGGATAATGAGGTGTTCTTCCAAACGCCATTTTTGAATACTTGCCACTGGTATTTTAGGTTATTACCTGCTGCAGCTATTGTGAATTTGGCATTATCACCGATCGGACCGGCATAATCATTAGGCTGGGCTGCAATTTCAATAGTCATGACTATAATTTTTGCAGCATCAGAAATTATAGTATTACCCACGGCGTCTTTAACTACGCAACGGAACTTCATACCATCACGGGATTCAATAACGCCAACTTCGAGCGTTGAAGTCCTGTTTCCTGTTAATGAAGTGTTCTTCCATGTGCCGCTCTTGTAGACCTGCCATTGATAATTCAATCCTTCTCCTTCGGCTTTGACTGAGAATTTAGCAGTATCTCCAATTGCGCCTTCGTAATTTGATGGTTGGGAAGTGATTGCGAAATCACGGACAAATGTAACTCTGACCGTAACATCCTGATCCGAATCCGGCATTGTACATATATACTTACCGGTACTATCAGGATTTACATTTATTTCTGAGTTATCAGCACTAATCATTACGACTTTTCCGACCTGGTATTTATCTTGGGGAGTGATATTTAACTCTACAATATCTGTTCCATACGATCTGGTTTTCGCTGAGACAGTACCAAATCCATTGCTGGTGTAGTTTACATTGTAGTAAAAATGGAAAACAGCATTATCCGGCAATAATCTGAAAATATTATCGCTATACAAACCCTTATCCATAACAATTGATGACAGATTATGACAATTAGCGAAAGCTCTGCTTCCAACAAAAGTTACTCCATATGGAATGATTATTTTTTCAAGTTTAGTACATTCGGCAAATGCACTTTCATCAATAGAAGTTAAACTGTCAGGCAATTGAATTTCAGTAATAGCAGTAACGTTAAAAGCGCCCATTCCAATAGTCGTTAAACTTTGCGGTAATTCTACATGGGCAAGTTTAGTGCAGTAAGAAAATCCGTATGAGCTGATTTCAGTTATTCCGTATGGAATGTTTACTTCAGTTAATGTAACGCAATCTTGAAAACAACCTTGGGGAATAGTCGTGATGTTTTTGGAGATTTTAAGTGATTTTAAGTTTTTGCATCCGGCAAAAGCATAATCGCCAATAGAAGTAACAGAATCAGGAATCTCTAAATCTGAAACAGCTGATCTTTGGAAAGAATACTCCGCAATTGTTGTAACACCATCAGGAATGTAAATTGATTTCAAACTAGAGCAATATCTGAAAGTGTCTTTGTATATAGTAGTAATACCATTAGGAATTGTAATGCTCTCAAGACTTGAGCAATTCCTGAATGCTGCTATTCCTATATAAGTAACAGTTTCAGGAATTGTAATTTCCTTAAGGTTCTTACAATCATAAAAAGCACTATCGCCAATCGAAGTAATAGAATCAGGAATTGTTAACCGTATCAATCCGGTACAACCATAAAACATACCATCGCTAATTGAATCTACACCATCAGGAATCGTAATGTCAGTTAAACCGGTGCATAAACTAAATGCGCTGTGGCCAATCACAGTAACACTATCCGGTATATCAATACTTATTAAACTGGAGCATTTAAAAAACATACCATTACTTATTGTGGTCAGATTATCCGGGAGAACGACATTTGACAGATTGGGACATTCACAAAATATGTACTCGCCAAGTGTAGTTGTGCTTGAAGGAATATCGACACTTGTTATTTTTGTACAACCGGAGAATGCGTAACGGCCAATTGAAGTCAGACTATCAGGCAGATCTATGCTTTTCAAACTCTCGCATCCGCAAAAAGCCTGATCACCAATTGTTGTTAAACTATCAGGAAAACTAACACTTTCAAGGGCATAACATGCTTGAAATGCTCCGGAGCCAATAGATTTAAACCCATCCGGAAAACTTACTGTCTTTAATTTCTGACATGCAAAAAATGCACCAGTACCAATAGATGTAACACTATCCGAAATATCTACACTCTCAAGATTGGTACATTCATTAAACGTATAATTACCTATCACGGTAATGTTTGATTGAATAATGGCCTTAGTTAAACTTGAACAGCCAGAGAATGCATAATTCCCGATACGCGTTATGTTTTCAGGCAGAGTAATTGTTTTAAGATTCGAACAATATGCAAATGCATAATAACCAATCCAAGTTACATTATCCGGTATCACCACATTATCAAGACTCGTACAACCGTAAAAACTCCTGTCACCAATATAGGATACAGATTCAGGTATGGTTACGCTCTTAAGATTAGTACAACCATAAAAGAAATAATTATCTATTATATTAATCTTAGAAGGAAGCGATATTTCTGTCAGGCTCGTACATTCGTAGAATGCACATACACCGATATCAGTAATGCTGTCCGGTATTGATACATAAGCAAGATTAGAGCAGCCATAGAAAGAACACGAACCGATACGTGTAACATCATCTGAAATCAGAACTCTTGTAATAAGTTCTCTTTCTGAATACCAAGGAGTTGGATCAGTAACTCCTTGATTGCTGATGTTATAGTCGTACATTTGGCCTGAGCCGGAAATCTCAAGAGTTCCGTTATCACTCAGAGTCCATGTAATATTATCACCGCATTTACCTGAATCTATGGTATCGGCAAAAATATTATTCGCAGGAAATAGTATAAAAACTAAAACTATTACCAATGGGAAAAGCAGCTTTTTGATTTTTGAATAATACATATAATGCCTCCAAGTCTTTCAGACACATCCTTCTGTCATCGTATAAACTATTAGAGGGCCCTCTCCATACGGAAACGGTCCTCTAACAAAATATAACTAAACTACTAATACCTTTACTTCATCAGAAACAACAGAGAAACCCTCGCCATTAGTTACAACGCATCTGAACTTCATTCCGTTACGGGATTCAGTTATTGCAACAGGTAACTCTGAAGACTGGTTGCCTGCAATTGATGTATTCTTCCATGCACCATTCTTGTATACCTGCCACTGATATGTTAAGTTCTCGCCTTCAGCTACAATCTTAAATTCGGCAGTATCACCAATGGATCCGGAATAATCAGCCGGCTGAACTGTTATCTCAGGTTTCTGACCGATAACGATAGAAGCTTCATCTGAGACTGATGACAGTCCGTCAGCATTTGTAACAACGCAGCGGAATTTCATTCCGTCACGGGCTTCAGTGATATCGACTGAGATCTTTGATGTCATATTACCGGGTACATATGTCTTCTTCCAGACGCCGTTCTTATAAACCTGCCACTGATATGTCAGGCCCTCACCTTCTGCCGTAACACTGAATTTGGCTGTCTTACCGGTTATGCCAATATAATCTGAAGGCTGGTTAAGGATTTCAGGTCTTACTCCGACAAAGAGAGTGGCTTCATCAGAAATAACTACTGCGCCAATGCCGTTTGTTATTACGCAGCGGAATTTCATCTCATTGCGGGCGTCAGTAATTCCGACAGACAATGTGGATGTCTTGTTTCCATCCAATGAAGTATTCTTCCAGGTACCGTTCTTAAAAACCTGCCACTGATATGTCAGACCTTCACCATCTGCATTAACAGTAAACTCAGCTGTCTCACCTGCTGCTCCTAAGAAATCAGAAGGCTGTGTCTTGATCTCGGCGGGATTAGCCACATAAAGCGTTGCTTCATCAGAAACTGTTGTTGCGCCATATAAATTCTTTACAACACAACGGAAAGTCATGCCATTACGGGACTCCGTAACGCCAACCGACAATGTGGATGTCTTATTTCCGTCTAATGAAGTGTTCTTCCATGCGCCGTCTTTATTGATCTGCCACTGATAAGTGATATCGTTTCCATCTGCCAAGACCGTAAAGGTTGCTGTTTTACCTTTAACACCGGTAACGTCAACCGGCTGGGAAGTTATAACGGGTTTCTCTGCAACAAGGAGCGTAGCTCTGTCAGTAGCAATCTCATTTCCCAAGCTATCAGTGATAATGCAACGGAAGGTCATTCCGTCTCGAGCTTCCATAATGCCAACTGATAAAGTAGCAGTTTTGTTTCCGTCTAATGTAGTGTTCTTCCAGTCACCATTCTTATAGACCTGCCACTGATATGACAGATCCTTACCTTCTGCGACTACTGTAAATGTAGCTGTATTTCCTTCTGCACCGGTGAAATTAACAGGCTGAGACTTAATGGTAAGATCAGGATAGAACGTTGCATATACTTCGACAAGACCATCCGGCATTGTGAAACTATAAGTTCCGGATGCATTGGGATATAAATCTACAGGTGCCATACCATCATTTACAAAAACAGAATCAATATTATATCCAGCATTCGGTGTAACTGTAACCGGAATCTCCTGACCATAATATGCGTATTCAGTTCCGGATAAAGAACCATAACCGAGAGATATATACAGAATATGATAATAATAGTGGATCTTAGAGGAATCGATTCCTAAGAAAGCATCAGAATTATAAGCATTCTCGTCAATTACAACGCTTTCGAGTCCTGAACAGCTCATGAATGCACCGTATTCAACAGTCTGAACACTGCGGGGAATAACGACTTCCGTAAGTCCTGTGCAGTAACTGAAGGCCTGACGGCCGATATAAGTCACGTTTTCAGGGATTGTTACGGATGTAAGCTGACGGCAGTCAACAAATGCAAAGCTTCCGATGGAAGTAACACTGTCAGGGATTGATACGCTGTTGAGATTTCTGGAAACATAGAAAGCATAATCGCCGATTGATGTTATGCCGTCTTCGATCTGGATTGACCTGATGGTATTTTTAACGCTTTTCCACGGGAAAGTGTTGCTGTCGTAATTGTACATGTCGCCGGAACCGTTAAGCCACAGTGTTCCGCTCTCATCTATCTCCCATGTGATGTTGTCGCCACAGACTCCGGAAGGATTTGTATATACATAAACAATGGAATATTCTTCTTCAATAATATTCATATAAGTTCCATCGCTTCTGAGAGCACGGATGGCATATGAATATCCTGTTCCGCTAATGACATCATAATCAGAATACGTGGTTTTGGTTGTCTCTGTCAGTAATTCCCACTCTCCGCCTTCTTTTCTTCTTAACACATCGTATTTTGCAGCGTCTTCAACGGAATCCCAGCTTAAGTCGACAGAATAAGAAGACAGACTCAAAATAATAACGGGAGCATCGACTATAGCTTCACTGCTGACAGCCAGAACATCATCACGGAAAATTGTCTGAGTCTGGGAATCGTACTGATAAGTGATCGTAACTCCCTTGCACATGAATTTGTATTTGTCCGATGCCAGCTGACCATCTGTATTTCTGATAAACAGTACATCCGGATATCCGATGTTGCCGTTATCGCTGTTGGTAACGTCAACCAGATAATTCATTCCGTTACCGAACGATACGATGTTCCACATGTGAGAACCGCTGGTACCGTTCGAGCTGACGAAGTAGCCCGTTGCCATAATGCAGGAGAATTCATCCGTCTTAAAATCAGACAGGTCACAAAGATACTTAAATGCCTTGGAATAACCCTCACATACTACATTTGTACTGCTGTCATCATCAAATACATAGATAAGCTGCCATGGATCACCGAAGCTCGAACTTCCGGTACCGGCGGCAGCATTGTTATATGAAACACGGCTGCAGATCTCATCTTTATACTTTGTAAGCTTATCAAGATCTGACAGATCTGAATATGTTTCTACGATATTCTGTGCAGTATTTGCTGCAACCAGAGCATTGCTTATTGCTTCCTCGCTGACCATATAAGTATCAGCAGAATAACCTGAGGCTACCGGGAAATAGTAATGGATACATGCTTCAGGGTTTAGAACAACATCAAAATCATGTGTTTCAAAATTATAGGCAAAGTCAATGTAATCACCATCCGTATTACATCTGGTTGTCGCTGTCTTATTAAACCAGTACAGCTCGAAAGGGCAATCATAAATAAGAGTCTTGTATATTGAATCAAAATCGCCGGTCAGCTGACTGAATATGTAGTTTGATACATAATTGACCGCATCATAGTCATATGTCCCTGTTTTATAATCGTAAAAATATTCATATCCGAAGTCTTGTGCTGTATAAGTCACGTCATTATAACCAAGTTCAGATACCGTGATATCAAATACCGTACTTTGCCTCTGGCCTAAAGCAACTTCCGTACAGCTCTGCTTCAGAATCTGATATGTAGCGAGATCAACGCCCGTAAATTCATTACGGTATACACCTGAATTACTCTCGATAACCTCCAAACAAGGAGATGAGAAAGATATACTCTCAGGAATGATGAAATCTTCAGTATTTATTTCAGGTATTACTTCAGGAACAATATCAGGTACTACATCGATATTTCCGTCAGTAATAATCCACGGCGCGGCATCACCTTCTGTGTTAATGTCCGTAGATTCCGGATCAATGTTTTCTTCATTATCTAAACATGCCTGTGTCTCAGTTGAGTCACAGGCAATATCTTCAGGATTATCGATCTCATCGGCGTTAACAGCCATAAATGCAGACATCATTGTAAATAAACATATAGATGGAACTAAAATAAGCCTGGAATTTTTCCTTTTACTCATAGAAAAACCTCCCGAAAAACAATATTAAATTATCGAAAAAAGTAATGTAAAACCCGAGATTTAGAATACAGATATATGTTATCAATTATGCCTGGCACTAACAACTTAAGGCGTCTCATATTAATAAATAATTAATAATCTTAATATATAAGAAATGGCTGAGATCCTAGGACCTCAGCCACTGAGCATTTAATGCTTAAACGGAATTATTCAGCTTTACACTTCATACTCCGAATCAGGTACCCATACTGCCTTGAGAGTTACATTATCAGTTACTACCAAACCGTTAATGAGCTCACCGTCTAATGTCCAGCCTGCACAGATAAATCCGTCTCTTGCTGCGACTTCTCTCCACCAGAATACAGGCAGATACTCGCCTTCATCGCAGTACAGTGTATCAACCGTAACTGCAGTTGCACCATTGTAGATCTCTCCGCCGTTCGCATCTAATATGACTTCATAAGTCTTGATCCAGATGGGTTCGAGGACAACGTCTTCAGTGCCGAGCACGTAAAGATTTACTCTTTCGCCGTTAATTGCCCAGCCGTCAAACATGTAGCCTTCTTTCTCTGCATAAGGCATTCCGTAACCTGTGAGAGTCTCACCTGTCTTCATGTAATCGACTTTGGAATGAACGGGGTCAAGTGAAGTATAAGTGAAATTGCCCTCGGAATCGTAATGATCAAATGCTGCATAGAGCACGCCTTCGCCTGCATTATAAGTAACTTTGACGCGTCTTTCCCAGATTGCATAGAAAGTAGTATCTTCAGTTAACGTATAATCGAATTCAGTCTCCGCTGTCGTAGCATTGGGGTCAGTACTCCATCCGATGAAATCGTATCCTTCTCTCTGAGGCCACTCGCAGCCTACTCTGTAGTATCTGTCAGAAGGCACTGTCCAGGACCTGTAATCTTCACCTTCCGGTTCACCATATGTACCGCCGTTAGGGGCATAAGTTACCAAATATTCATTTGAGCCTCTTAATACCATCTTAGCTGTGAATACATAATCAACACCAGCTTCTGCAGTGATCCAGGTGTCTGTTAAGTCATTACCGTCTTTATCGAGCCATCCGACTAATACATAACCGTCAGCCCTAGGCTCTTCAAAGCTGACGCGGAACTTGAATCCTTCATTTTCCCAACGGATATTTTCTGTTGTACCGTCACCGAACTGACCGATAGTAGTCTTGAAAGTAATAGTAGGATTCTTATACCAGACTGCAAAAAGTGTCATGTCTTCAGCAACGAAAGGAATAAAATCATTGGGACGATACTCTATTACTGCGCTGTTCTTATCTGTAACGAGAGTCGATTCAGGATCAGTTGTATAACCAACGAACTGATAAGGCATTTCATGATCGGGCCACCAGCCGTCGATCTTTGTGCTGCCGTCATAGTCAACACGGCGGTCAAATCCTGTGATCAGATTGCCGTTATCATTCCATCCGAATCTGTCAGTTACATAAGTAATTACAGCCGGCTTATACCATATTGCATAGAGAGTAACGTCGTTCGTGTACTTCTCAGGGAGATCAACCAATTTAGTGGGATTTGTTGACCAGCCCATGAAACCGTAATCGTCTCTGTGGGGTGTCCAGTCATCAAGCCAGAAATCTTCGCCTTCCAGCACATAACGATAGTGGATCCTTGAAGAAGTCTCACCATTATTGGGATCGAAATCACCGAAATCACCGCCATTGGCATTATAAGTAACCTTTATTCTCTTTGCCCAAACGGCATTTGCAGTAACTACCATACCCGGTTCGGTAATGTATTCTTTGTCGGAGATATCATTACCCTCATCGTCAGCCCAGCCCATGAACTCATAGTTGTCACGCCAGGGTTCCTCATTACGGATGTAGTAATACTCGCCGGCGCTAATAAATTCGACCTTCTGAGAATAAGGCTGTTCAGAAGGATTCTGCTCTCCTTCCTGAGGACGAGGTCCGAAGAAACCTTCATTTGCATTATAGATGAACTTTGAATACTGCCTGTAGATTGCATAGAAAGTCGTAGCACCGGTAAGGTTGTACTCATAATCTGTGGAAGCAGTAGTTGCATCAGGATCTGTGCTCCAGCCTATGAACTCATAACCGTCCTTTTCAGGCCACCAGAATGAGACCCAGTAATGCTCACTGGTATCTGCGTAATCGACCTGAACATCATTAGTTACGATGTGAACATCATTACCTGACTCATCATCATGATAATCCATATGGAAAGTTCCGCCCATGGGGTCGTACTTAACTTCAACATGCTCAGACCATACTGCAACTGCCTCAATGTTCTCGGTAAGAGTCATCTGGCCTGCCCAGTCATTGTTTACTTTCCAGCCTACAAATCTGTAGCCTTCACGCATGGGTTCATGCCAGCCTACGAAATAAGGAGTTCCCTTGATGTAAGTATCAGTAACTGTAGTAAATTTTCCGTCACCGAAGTCCCAATATCCGCCGTTAGCATTGAATGTCACGGTAACAGACTCAACCCACTGAGCCTTAACTGTAATATCACTGTTAATGGGAATGCGGCTGAGGAGTTGACCGTTATAGAGCCATCCGGTAAACATATAACCGTCTCTTACAGGCTCTTCTACCAGTTCACGGCCAATATAGTAGTATCCGGGTGTTGCCCAGTCGTTTACATACTTACTCTGACCATCAGAGAACTTACCGCCATTAGCATCGTATGTAACAGAATAAATCTTCATCCAGTCTGCGTGAACTGTCATGTCTGATGTTATGTTTACATAATTAACAGGCTTGTTATTCTCATCAAGCCATCCGCGGAACGCATAATTTCCTTCAATTTCAGGACACGCCATGTCATTGAGGAAATGGTATCCGGGATTAACGCTTGCTACAAATACAGATGAATTATCAATATCTGCAAAATATCCGTCTCCGGCGTCGAAAGTAACATAAACCTGGCCGGGATAGAGAGAAACAGTCTTGGAAATAAGTGTCTCATTATTCTCATCTGTTATTACGCAGCGGAACTGCATGCCGATACGGGACTCTGTAAAATCAACAGATAATTCAGAAGTCTTATTACCGGCAATAGTTGTATTCTTCCATGTACCGTTCTTATAGACCTGCCACTGATAGGACAGACCTTTGCCTGTTGCTTCAACGGCAAAAATGGCAACGTCACCTAAATCGCCATAGAAATCTTCCGGTTCTGAAATGATGTCAAACTGCTCAATGTTAATGGATACGCTGTCAGTTGTAACAGATTCATTATTCTTATCAGTAATTACGCAGCGGAACTGCATTCCGTCTCGTGATTCCAGAAGTTCCACGGACATTGTGGAAGACTTGTTGCCTGCAAGTGAAGTATTCTTCCATACGCCGCTCTTATAAACCTGCCACTGATATGTAAGTCCCTCACCTTCAGCGATAACGGTCAGATTGCATACATCACCGATCTGTCCGAAATAATTCTCAGGCTGGGTAACAATGCTGAGAGAAACAGGCTGGGCTATGCTGATAGTTGCAGGATCAGAAGCAACCGACTCGTTATCTGCATCAGTAACAACGCAGCGGAACTGCATTCCGTCACGGGATTCCAGCAATTCAACTGACATTGTTGAAGTCTTGTTGCCTGCTAATGAAGTATTCTTCCAGACACCGCTCTTATAGACCTGCCACTGATATGAGAGTCCCTCACCTTGAGCAACAACGCTTAAGGTGGCAATATCTCCGATAGCACCGCTGAAATCTTCAGGCTGTGTCAAAATAGAAAGCTGCTCAGGCCCCAGTCCAACATGAAGCGTAGCAGCTTTCGATTCAGCTTTATTATTCTCAGCATCCGTAACGACGCAGCGGAACTGCATATTGTCACGCGACTGAATTACTTCAACGGAAATTGACGAAGTCTTGTTTCCGGCCAAAGACGTGTTTTTCCACACACCGGCTTTGAAGACCTGCCATTGGTACGACAGACTTTGGCCCTGGGCTGCTACACTAAAAGTGGCAACATCGCCTTCAGGCCCGGTGTAATCTTCCGGTTGAGTCACGATTGTGATCGGCTCATTAGTATCGGCGAATGCTCGCATCGGGAACACAGCAACCATTGCTAATGCGACGAAGACGATCATGAACTTATAAATCATGCTTCTTCTCATACTGCTAACCTCCAATTCCACCTGAAATAAAAATGTTAAAAAGAGTTGATAAACAACTTAAATCAATAATAATTTAATAACAAAATCATTACAAGTTGTTGGATAAATAATTAGCAGATTATTAACCAAAACTTCACTCAACGCTTTGAAAATCAAAGGATTCAGGCGTTTTTGGCAGTTCTTTTCTTTAAGATATTCTTAATCTTGGAGAAGATGTATTTTGCTTCATCAGAATTCTTATAAACGAGAAGCATGTACAAAGGAACTGATACCATGCAGACAAATCCATGCAGGATAACAGACAGCCATCCCATTCCTACGCAGACATAACTGCAGAACAGATAATCGAGAATACCGATCAATGTAAGTTCGATCATATAACGGACATTGTGCTTATAGTATTCGGATACCTTATACTTGCCTTCAAATCCGTTTTTATAGATTATCTTCGGATCGATAAGGAAATTGGCGAGGAGATCAGCTGATATGGTTCCGATGATAACGCCGAATATTCCGATGAAATTGACCAATGCGATGGATACACCGAGATTTATTATCGTTCCAATAAGTGGTCTCATCCACATCTGTCTGAAAAGGCCTGAAATATTACGGATCTGATTAAGGTTCTGCTTAAATCCCATGAACAGGATCTCAATTCCTACCAATACCGGGAACGGCATTGCAATAAGGTATTCTTCCCCTACCCATACGTTTATGAATTCATTGGTCACTACTGCAACACAAACGGCTGAAGTACCGTAAAGAATGATCGTTATGTAATTCATGAGGTTAAAGAAATTATGCTTTGTCTCAACGTCAGATTTTGCAAACAGATCACCCATGCTTGCCTTCGTGGCAGTATAGATCGATATCAGGAATGATCTTATTGCCGTATATATCATCAGATAATTGGAATAGAGGCCAACATAATCGATTCCGATAAATGCACTAAGAACAATATTATCCGTAGCCTTGAGTACAACACTGTTGACCTTGGATACAAACACTGCACCGAGATCTTTGAAAATGTCTTTGATCTCTTTGGTATCGAGTTTATCAGAGGTTCTGGTAAATACATCCGGATACATCTTCTTGGCAATAACCGAATTAACGAAATTGGTAATCACACTGAAAACTATCGCTACAACAACATACAGAGTGAAATCATTGAACAGTATGAGAACTGCGATCTGAACGAGCTGAAGGATTATCGAAGTGATCATTGTAACCACGGTAACGATGTAATTCTTCTGAGCTGCACGGATTATCGCACCTTTGTATGCAAAGAACAGATACGAGGATGCACTGTTAAACAGATAGAGCAGGAAGATAATTACCGGGTTAAGGTTCAGACCGAGTAATGAGTCATAGTCCTTAACGAGGAAAGGAAGAAACGGTATCAACACCAGGCCAAATACTATGATCGCCAGACCAATAATGAAATAAGCGTATCTGTAGAACTTCATCAGAACACGAAGTCTGTCATTATCCTTGTCGGCCAGCGGCTTATACAGTCGGTAAGTTATTGCCGTATCAAGTCCGAGTTCAGCCAAAGACAGCATGGTCAGAATGTCGGCGAACAGACCATTTATACCAAGGTAAGACTTGCCTAATGTGTGTATGAATACTGTTCTTGTTACGAATTTTAAGATAACGGACAGTCCCTGGCTGAGAAAAGAAGTAACCAGGTTTCTTACTGAATAGACTGTTCTTGATGATTTGGGCATTTATGTCTCCAATTTACAAATATTTACTGAATGCTTTTATGATCTCGTCCTGCTTAACAGAGACCATCTTCTCTTCTATCCGGTACTCACCTTTTATCATGTCAGTATCGATATCAGGCATTTCCAAAAGCTTTAACGGATCATCAGTAAGTCCAAAAGACGAATAGTAGTCATGGAACTTGAATCCGTCACCCGAGAGTTTATTGGTAACCTCGACATGCTTATTGGGGACGCAGTAACTGTCAGCGATAATAAGACCGTGCAGACTGCTCGAAATGATGCACTCGCAGGAAGATATCTCCTTAAGCACCTTAATCGGTTCATCTTCAACGTCGATAATGATCGAATCAGGATTCTTTTTATGTACGGTCTGGAAGATTTCTTCACTCTTCTCTTTTACGTGAGGGATAATACCCAGTCTGTATCTGGTTTGTTCTTTGGGAATCCACCTGGAACAAAGAAGGCCACCGTCACCCGTAGTACAATCAACTTCTCTATTAAGGATCTTCTCCAGATGCTGCCTTGATAATTCGCCTCTGACGGAAGCAACATTATAAGAATTTCTGGTACAGAATTCCTTATCAGTCGGTGTTGCCAGGAAACCTGCTGACCACAAAGTAACAGGCTGTCTGTAAAGAGGTTTCTTAAGCCTGTAATATGCATTAACCTTAAGTCCTACAGGATTAATAAAGAATCTTCGAAGGCCGCTGCCGATACCCGTAATCTCACAATGGAATGCGTCGGCCAGCACGGGTTCATACCCGATAACTTCCCTGATGATAAAAGGATTGATCGCATCGCCAATATTGGCTCTGTCGGTATAGCATATCTTTACCTGTTTCATGATGCTCCCTCCAGAGTGCTCTTGAGAATTTCAGCAGCGTCTGCTGAGTTATCCATTAGGTCCACAGTCTTAACCTGACCGATGAATTCCTTAATGATCATATCAATATTATCCCTTTTGATCTTCAGAAGCCGTTTTACTTCATCTTTATCATCCAGATAATAACGGTCATTTGTCTTTCCCCTGCCCATTATCCTGTCATAAGCAGTATCAACGGAAATATGGCAGTCGATAACCGTAGGATCATACTTCTTTATAAATCTTCTGACGAGTTTTTTAAGACCTGAATCAAACTCGATCTCTTTATCATATGCCAGAGATGAGACATACTGAACAATGCCTTCATCCAAAATAAATATGGAATCTTTGGTCTTCCTGCCCTTGTAATCCATATAGATCATCAGCTGAAGCAATCGCTTGAAATACAGCTTTTTGTTATTCATATCAGATCTGAAATACGACTTGCAGAGCAAAACTGAAGCGCAAAAAGCAATAAAATACTTTCTGATCCAAGTTCCGGGTACCTTTTCGGAGAACAGCCCGTCACGGGTTATGATACGGCCTGAATACTTCGGATCATTCAGTACCGAATTGATAAGAGTCGTCTTTCCGCATCCCGGAAGTCCTGTTAATTCAATAATAACCATGCATTCACACCGTCACTGCCTTTTTGAATATAACGGATATCCGTTCTTTATTACCTTGAACAGACACTTAAACCATGCCTTGATGCCGTATTTGTTATTGTGAACGATCAGGAGTCTTCTGGCTCCCTCACGGTAATCAAGATATTTCTTTTCCTCACGGGATAATTGCTGCTTAAGATACTGAAATCTTAAGAACTCTTCATCCGTTCTGATAAAGAACGCTTCTTGCGACATGTTTTTAGTTAATGTTCCCTTGCTGTCCGTAACAATGTAGATTGTGTTCTTATCCACATGAATATTCCCGGAGTTTACACCGACCTTGGCCGAGAACATAATGTCATTGGAATATAAGACTTCAGAGAAAGATATCTGATTCTCTCTTACCATAGATGCATTTATCATCTTCGACCACGGAACACACCAGTAGTACTTGATCCTGACAACTGAACGAAGGTCAGAAGGGTCATACTCATCTACGAATCCGGCGTATGTCTTATGTCGTTCTGTAGGTTTACCTGTTGTAGGATCAATGCTGTCAGGCCTGAAAAATACGGTATCAAAATCGGAATCAAAGTATCGTGATACCCTGTCATACCAGTCATCAGTAAAATAATCGTCAGCATCTGCAAATAAGAGCCACTTTCCTTCAGCGGCATTTAAGCCGATGTTCCTGCATGTGCCGGCTCCCTTTTTGCCTTCATTCCTCAGAAAAACATATCTCTCTTCAGAAAAAGAACTCTTAACTTCATTGAATTCTTCTATAGCTTTGTCAGAACGGTCATCAATGACAATAACCTGCACATCCTTATGATCGCCAATTGAATCAATAAGGATCTTAAGAGACTTGGGAGAATTAAAATGCGGAATTATAATACTCAGATCGTATCTCATGATTTGCCTGCCATTATAAAATCAATAACGGGTTTGAAAACAACGTCCATGGAGAAATGGTCTATCGCATAAGAAGAAATTACGTTTTTAACCTTTTCCCTGTCAGTTCCAACCTTGTTGTTATAAAAATCCAATACTGATGCAAAATCCATTGCCGTATCGTCAGCAGGAATCCTGTAATAGTATTCGAAATCATCCGCGTGATCCAATTCTGTCTCAACGCCGGAAACTATTACCAGACCGTATGCACAATACTCTTTGCCCTTGAGAGAGCTGTTGTAATAAACACCCGAACGGTGTCTTCCCATGCTGTCCAGACCGATATCACAAGCAGAATAGATGCGTGTAAGGTCATCCCCATACTGCTTGCCCATAAACTTCACGTAATTATCCAGCTCATATTTAGAAACAAGGGCTTTATAGCTGTCGAGCGATGATCCTTCGCCAACCATTATGAGCTCAATGTTCTTATTTGAATCAGATTTCTTAACATACTGATTTAGACCTTCGATAGCCCTGTCATATCCGTGCCAGAGGTTGAACTGAGCACAGGCGACAAAACGGATCTTACCGTCATCCTGATACGGATACTTCTTAACGGAATCAGAGAGCTTAACGGCATCTACACCATTACTCATATTAATCGTCTTTATTCCGAAGATTTCCTTGTCATCAGAATAAGTCAAAATGACATCAACATATTGAGCCAGCTTTTTACGAGCATACTTATCCTTCAGTTTAAGCGGAACTCTGATAAGGCCCTGGATCTCATTGTCATAAGGATAAGTCGGAATCTCCAATAAGATCCTCATTTTGGGATTAATTCTCCTGATCCTCTTAAGGAAGTCAATGAAACCCATGTTGATCGCAGACGGTTTACGAAGATATATAAAATCGGAAGATTTAATGATCTCATCAGAGAGAACGTACTTATCCCTGTAAAATGGCAGTCTGTTTACATATCTGTATAATGAAGAATTATTACCGGCATAATAGAAATGCATATCAAACCCTGCATTTTTGAACAATTCGAACTGTGCACGAATCTTCTCCTTGATACCGAGATTCGCTTTGTCGCCGGAGTCCTCAATATTGCACATTGTAGTGAAATATATACCCTTCATGTTAATCTTTCTTCCTGCGCTTTTTTATGCCTGATTCATGATTGAATTCATCGAAATAACGGCTGATAACATCAGAAGAATCTTCGTTGGGGAATTCAACAGAATTATTCTCATTAACATATTCGATTACTATGTAAGGTTCCTCGGCAGGAGCATCCTCTGCCGGAGCATCACCAACAGTATTATCTGAATTCATTATCCTTGCAGGTTCGAGTTTTGTTTTCTTAGCCCGTGAATTTACAAGCATCATGGTTACAAAACCAAATACCAAAACGATACCACCGAAGTTATCAATAGAATAGATCTTGAACAGATAAAGGAAAAAGATAATAGAAATTACAACCGTAATTGCCTTATTCATTTTGGTTGCAGCAGACACATATGAGATTCTGAACATGTTAATGTATCCGAATAACAGGAATGCCGTTCCAACAATGCCGAAATTCCAAAGACATGTAATATATCCATTGTCAACGCTCGGTTGTTTTAAAAGTTTTGGAATGGCTCCGTCACCGAGGATCATGCTCGACGGGAAAATGAGATCTCTCTCGAAAATCTTAGCATAGACACCGCTTGCTTCCGAACCTTCAAATATGGACTGGGTCTCCTGAATTCCCTTTGATAGCCATTTGATCATTGACTCAGGAAGATTCTGAACAATAAAGTAGAATGCTACGGCAACAATTGCAACTAAGACGAGAGAATTAAAAACGCTCTTGAATGTCTGGTAATACAAACTGGCTATAACCAGACCGATAAATGCCAGAACCAATCCTGTTCTTGCATTAACCAGAGGCATAAGGACCATGAAATAAGCTGCAATCCTAAGTTTGTTGTTCTTAGTCTCCATGCCGTAAATGTATGTGACACAAATAAGAATTGCTGTAATAAATCCGAATGAGTCAAACAGGTTGTTAGACAAGCCGTACGAACGGTCAACAAGACCTGAATTGGATGCCTGAGCCAATTGCGCAAGTTTCGTGGAATAAGAATTTCTTATGATAAATGAATTGAAGAATATTCTGACTGGCGGAAATACAAGTGCCAAAACGACACATATAAATTGAATTGCGGCAACGATGAAAACAAGCTTTACGAAGTATGAATAACCGAAACCGTTTGCCCTGGTAACGTATATCAGGAACAATCCGACAAGGAATGCTGCCAGAAATACTTCCAATGTATGTTCAAGCGTATATACATATACGTCAGTATTAGCTCTGTCCGTAACGATGTGGATGATCTGAGCCAGAATCAGCCACAAAACGAAAGGAATAAACCCGATAAATATGGATAGAAAACGCTTATCGAGATCAATGCTGCGGTTTCTTATCCAATGCCATACGATTCCTATTGTGCAGATAATAATCACCAGATATCTCATCGAGAAAGAAAAGAAATCAGGTGTAAATATCGCACAGAACAGGAATGCGATAAACATCAGACTAATAAACTTACGCTTCGTTTCCATATATTCTCTTCAGCCTCAAAATGCTAATTCTCTCGCCATTTTGCGGCCGTCTTTTATCCCCTTGCCAGCCATCTTAAGCTTCGTGCTCTTGTCCTTCTCATAAAAAAGGACCTTTATCTTAATCTTCATCGTCTCTATGAACGGATGTCTTAAGCCTATCTTACGGGAAAGATAGTAAGTATTCCTGCACTGATAGTAGATCCTCATGGGGTTATGATTCGTAACATATACCGTACGTCCCATTACCTTTTTGCAGAACATATTTCCGAGTTCATGGTTCATGTCAACCGTATTATCCCTAACGATCTTAAATCCGGCCTTATTTGCCCTGATCCCGTAATCAGTATCTACTTTATCAATGAACAGCGAATCATCAAAGCCCTTAATCTTACTCCATACATCAGTATTGGTAAGAGATCCGCTGGTAATTATCCAATCGGGATTCTCTACCGGCTTGTCGGAATGATAAGAAAACTCCTCATTTCCTTCATAAACGATCCTGGGACCGACAATGGAAACGCTATCAGAACAGTGCTTTTTAAGTCTGTTAACCATGTTATCAGGGCAAACGGAATCCTGATCAAGGGTCACTATCCACTTATAACCTTTATTCCGTGCACATTCACACAGTCTGTTTAATGCGAACGCAATCCCCTTATTCTCATTCAAGGTAATTATCGAATCAGAATGATTATTTAAGATAGCTCTGACATCTTCTATATTCTTGGAGCCGTTATCACAGATAATTACAAAATCGACCTGAGACGAAATATGGTCATAGTTATCCTTTAACCTTGAAATATCAGGGTTATAAGTAACTATGCCGGCGCAAATTTTAATGTTATCTGATGTTACCATTACCGTGTCACCCGTTAAAACAATCCAAGTATCACAGATATAACAAATAAAGAATTGACATACTTGTATGAACCCTTCTTCTCCCTGAATCTCTTATCTCGAGCGAGATTAAACCTGTTAGATAAGCTCTTCCTGTAATCTACGACTTCTGATAACAACTCGTTAGTTGCATCATCAAAATGGTCAGAATAACAGTCATAAAGACTCTTTGCCTGAAGATATCTCTCGTGCTTCTTCTTTGTTACACTGCGCTTAAAACGCTTAACCTTATCGAAGAAACCTTTTGACAATCCTACGGTATTTCCCTCATGAAGTCTGTATTTGATGAGCGGAGAATCTTCAGTTACGATATCTGCCTTAACTCCCATGGCAACAAGGAGCGTCCAGAAATCGTGCATTCTTATGGATTCAGGATACTTCTCGTTGAGAATATCTCGAAGTCCGTTGTTAAATACCATGACGCATCCTGAAGGACACCTGTACATCAATGTCGTCTCAATCCGTAAGGGATTATAAAACTCCATGTCATGCGTCTTCATAAACTGAAGATCACCATCAACCAGATCATATGTACTCATGAAAAGTGACGGCTTATCAACAGACAATTTGGAAACTGCGATCGAGAGTTTATTGGGATACCAAATATCATCCTGATCACAATATGCATAGTAATCAGCCGGTTCACAGTCACGAAGGAGTCTTAAAAAGCTCTTTGCAGGACCTAAATTACCGTCTGCTTCTAAGAATCTGATTCTGCTGTCATTGATTCCTCGTACTATTTCCATAGTCTTATCAGATGAGCCGTCATCTCTTACGGTCAGGATGACGTCAACGCCTTCCTGTGCGAGAACGCTGTTGATCAGATCAAGTATGTATTTCTCACCATTGTAAGTAGACAGAAGAACATTTACTTTTTTCATGATCTGTCACCCGCCTGTATACCGGACACTTCTGAATAGATGTCCGTCATTATCTTATCAACTACTGATATATCGAACTCGGCTGCCTTCTTGCGGCACCTGATACTGTATGCTTCCCTGTCAGAATCCATTATCTTCTTAATTGCCTGGGAATATTCCTCTACACTGTGGCCACTACAAAGCACGCCGGTATCACTAGAAGTATAATCACTGATTCCGCCGACATTGGAAGCAATAACAGGAAGACCGGCACTTAATGCTTCGATGGCAGCAAGGCCCAAACCTTCCCTTAATGAAGGAAAAGCAAAACAATCAGCCATATGAAGAAGGTCATTTATATCTGTCCTGTATCCGAGAAGACTTACTCTGTCAGAAATGCCTAATTCCTTGCTAACTGAGATCAGTTCATCTTTCAGCTTACCGATTCCGACGATCACATACTTAGCCTGGGGAATATCCTTAATTGCACGGATAACAACCTGATGATTCTTATTAACATTCAATTCCCCGACAGAAATAATCACAAAATCCTCGGGAGCCAACCCAAACTCAGCTCTCTTTGCATCCTTAGATACGGAAGATTCGGCAAATTTTGAATTATCAACACCAACGCCGGGAATTCTGAATGTTTTACCAGCATGGAGTTTGGATTTTGCCCTGTTATAATCTTCGTTGTTGATGGTGATAAGAACATCAGTGTATCTGGAATAATGCTTCTCTACAGGATAGAAAACCAACCAGTTCTTAAGAGGAGCACCATCAAAGAAATGGAAACCATGTGCAGTATAAATGACTTTTAGCCCGTTCTTTCTCTTATGCTTTGCAGCCTTTCTGGCGATAACTCCGCCAATCGGGCTGTGACAATGAAGAATGCTGTAATCTTTGGAATCAAGCAAAGCCTTAACTTCTTTGTATGCTGAATTAATGGCTCCGGGTTTAATTGAACGCGGGATGGCAATATCAAATACATCGACATCCATGTCATTAAGTCTGCGTTTCAGATCTTCTGACCTGTCTGCACTGATGTTGCCCGGATTCTTGAAATCAGCTACAACATCCACCTTGAACCCCATCGATTGCAGGATCCTTATATTCGGAATGGTGAACTGATCTATCATCGAAGCAACAGAAGTCAACTGCAGGGCACGCTTTTCCATCAGCCTTCAGTCCTCCTGATGCTCTCTTTGAAGTCAACTATCTGATACTCGAAGCCGTATTTGCTTAAGCTCTTATCGTAACAGAGATTACCAAATGCCTTGTTAGCCAATGTTCTGGTCTTGCCGGGAATAATGCTAGCCAGAGCAACCAACCAGTTAAATGCCCTGCCTACACAAATCTTATGATTTTTAACCTCTGCAATGGTCTTAACCATATAACTGGTATTAACATATTCAGTATTCTGGGGCCAGAAAATGCCACTCTCGCAACGGAGCATAATCTGACACAAAAACTCACAAAAATTCTCAATATAAAGCATTGAACGCTGATTCTTAACATTGGGGAAAATGATAAGCTTCCTTGCCATCTTTGCCAAAGAAGGATAGTTACCCTTACTGTTCTTACCATAAATCATAGGCGGTCTCAATATTGCGACATTGAAATCAGCATCAGATAATTCATTTAAACCAGCCTCAGCCTTGAACTTACTGTCACCATAAATGCTCGTAGGTTCAGGAATGGTATTACGGTCAATGACCTTGTCCTTGCCATAAGGGGCAGAATCTCCGTAAACCAGAGCAGAAGACATAAAAATGAACTGTTTAACGCCTTCCTTCTTTGCCTTCTTGGCGGCTTCAATGGCCAGATCTGTATTTACGGCATAATACAGCTTCTTTTTTTCCTCTGTGAGGTTACTGACGTCAACATGTGCGATACCGGCAACATGATAAACTGCGTCATAACAGGAGAAATCCTTATCTCTCCACGAATTATCACGCATATCAACGGTATCAACAGAAATCTCCGTTCCATAGTGTTTCTTAGCATATTCATCAAAAGAAACACCGATATAACTGTCAGCACCGGTAATGAGAACTCTAATCATTTATTCACATCCTTCTCATTAATCGTTCCTGTTCCGCCTTCGACAACGCTGTCATCCTTTGCAAAAACATGAAGTGAGCCAAAGAAACACTTAAGATCCATACCAAATCCAAGTTTTTTAACATATTCACCATCAAGTTTGGCCTTTACTGGAATCTCAAGTTCATCTCGTCCGTTGATCTGAGCCCAGCCTGTCAATCCGGGTCTGACATCATTAGCACCATACTTATCACGCTCTGCCGTAAGAAGATCCTGATTCCACAATCCAGGACGAGGGCCAACAAAGCTCATATTACCGATAAAGATATCCCAGAGCTGCGGGAGCTCATCAAGGCTGTGTGCCCTTATAAACTTACCTGACCTGGTAATGTACTGTTCGGGATTCTTCATCATATGCGTGGGCACATTAGAAGGTGTACTTCTCTTCATTGAGCGGAACTTATGAATCTTAAAAAACTGCTTATTTCTGCCGATACGCTTTTGTGAATAGATAACCGGACCCGGATCATCAATAACAATCCAAAGACATAATACAAGAAACAATGGGCTTAAGATAATAAGAGCATAAAAACTGATCAGGATATCGAAGAGTCTTTTAATGACCTTCTCATAAAAACCATATTTGCGTGAACTGGTTCCTGTTGCCATAAGATGACCGCATACACCGTCAGCATTAGCGGGCTCATTATCATTTTCAATGAATCTTACTGTTTTTCCTTCAACAGGATTCTGTTCATCCGGCCTGTTCTTATATATCGATGAAGGTTTACAGATTACAGCAATAACAGCCATAATCAGTGCAATAATGCAAAGAACCAATAAAACAAGCAATAATATCTTCATTAAATCAATTGATCCAATCCGTCAAATATCCATAAAAAGAAGCCGTCTTAAGACAGCAAAAACATTTTACCATATTATAATAATATAAAGAAAACTTATAATCTGACGATGTTCACGAGCAAATTACACCAATCTATATGCTTATCGACGAATAGATTATTTCTTCTTACCTGATTGTTTATTAAACAGTTCAAAGAGCTTAATCCTGCCCTTCTCAACAATAAAGCAGATGAGCAGAACTGAAATGACGACACCCAATCCGAATAACGGGAACCACATATAACTATATGCGTTATCCACATTAAATATGACTTTCCAGAACAACAGCCTGCCTCCGTAAGATTCATGCAATAAATAACAACCAAGAACACAGGAAGCCAAACTATTGATCTTTGAATTACTGCCCATCTTGATATCTTTGAACATGAGAAACAAGAATATCGCTGCGGCAGGTCCGAAGAATACTGTCCTGCCGAACTTCAATGCGTTTGCAATCATAATTGAACCGCTGTTACTCCCGATTATGGTCGCAAGACCGAACGTTGCTGCCGCATATAATAACCAGCTGATTGCGAATCCGAATATATAAAGCAGTTTATTGCTCTTTTTCCAATATAAACGGATATAACCTCCAACCAGATAGAACCATACTGCCCTGCCGACAGCATAATAAGGAGCATCAAGAACCTTGCCTATAGACATCCATAGTATCCATAAAACTGCAAGATACATCAGATATTTCTTTTTTGACCACTGTTTAGCAGTAGTATTTATATAACTCGAAGAAGCACATAACAAGACATAAGAAGAAATAAACCACCATACATTACCAGATACGGGAACGAATAATTCCATAGCTATATCAGTTATCTTAGTATTGTCGATCCCCATAAACCTAAGAACAACAAGCACGACAGTAGACAATATGCCATAGAATACCACCTGAGTGATAAGCGGCGTAAGCTTTCGTTGTTTAACGGCTTCAATCATAAAGAACCCGGTGATTATAAAGAATGCACCAACGGCAGTATCTCCGCCGCCAATGAAAAAAACAGTAAACAAACGGTTCAGTAAAGAACCTTCAGCCCACCTGACGTAAGCATGACCTGTAGTAACTGCCATAACGCCGTGACCTGCCAAGTGAGAGAACACGATCATTATAATGGCAATTATTCTAAGTAATTCAATATTACTTGACCTCTGTTTATCGCTCATAAAGCTTTAACTCCGACTCCGGTTACAAACTACAATCTTCACTGGTTAAATCAAAATTCAAAAAACTTAGGATTGACTACAACACTTGGATTATACATTACCACAACACAGTCTATTTCATTCTCTGTAGCATACTCAACAACTGAACCTTCATATGTTCTCATATCAATGACATGCAATTCCCGGCAAGTTGAAGCCAAAGATGGAATAACTGATTTTGAATAGCTGTCTTTGATCAACAGCACTTTAGTATCATTAGCACTCTTATGGTTCTCAATAATCATAAGTGAGTAATTATCGCCTGTATATACTCTTCCGGGATCATCAATGAAATAATTTCTGCCCATGTATTCCTTGAAAAGAATAGTTTCACCGTAACTTCCGGTTCTCTCAATATCCAAAACAGGGATTCTGACAGTGTAATCTGTATCATACTTAGGCTCAATCAGTGTAAAGTCATCCAGGCCAGAATAACAGATCCCGGTTCTTTTACCTTGAGAGCCAAGAAAATAATTGTTATATGTAGTAAACGAATACTCATTTCTCGACAGATGAGACATGTCGAGATCCAAATCGTACAGGTCATTTAGTTTAGAAGCTAACAGACCTGATGCCCATAAACCGGTTTCAGCCGTCCAATGATGGTCAGTTTTATAATATAAAGAAGCATAATCCAATCCCTGATTATGGATTTCTTCCCTCAAGTCATAGTAATCACAATCTTCTGAAATGATCTGAATGAAATTATCTGCTAACGGATTTGTCTCGTCATGCATCCCATACGGTAATTGATTATCATATTTGTCGATCTTAAATGGAGCCTGAACATATAACAGCGGTATATTTGCACCTTCCATCTGTTTGGCAAAAGACAAATAGTTTTCAGCATATTGAGTGGTGTCATAACCGACATAATTATGTGTAAGCTGACCATTAGTCATTCGATAAACGGTGTATCTATCCTCATTATCAAGAACTATCTGCTTATTTAACGATTTATTGAACACGCCCAAGACTTCAACAAAATAGCTTTTTCCAAATAAATTTTGTGTATAGCTGTCCTCAAACTCAGATATTACAACTTTGGGCAATCCAATATTTATGCTTTGTGCTTTAATATTCGACAATGTAGAAGACAGAATTGCTTTTCCGCCGGATACAACGGTCATTATGCAAATCCCAAAAAGGATCGCAGAAGTTACAATTACAAGCCAATTTGATTTAACAGTTCTCACTCCAATGCACCTCAGAAATTAAAGTAGATGAAAGGACTGTAACTGCCCTTCATAATATAACTGACAGACACCAAAAACACGATAAGATATGCAATATCTGCAAGGACTGTTCTAAATCCATGGTATTTTTCCTTAAATGTGAAAATCTTATTCCACGGAATAAGTAATGCGAACGAAAGAACGAAAACACCTATATATTCACCAACATATTTCCTGACCAAAATCCAGTCATCTGCAGACATCACGGAAGCTCCAAACATACCTTGAAGATATGAACAAGCAGCAGAGATATTATCAGCTCTGAAAATCACCCAGCCTAGAACAACGAGCAACATAGTGTATATATGAGGCAAAATGTGCAACTTCTTCTCAAACAGCTTATCCATATGAGTGAATTTCTCAATGACAAGAATTACAAAATAAAAGAGTCCCCAAACAACAAATGTCCAGTTCGCCCCATGCCAGAAGCCAGTTAATAGCCATACAATAAAGAGGTTGAAGATATGCCTTGCTCCGGAAACCCGGTTACCGCCAAGCGGAATATAAACATAATCCCTAAACCACGAACCGAGGGAAATATGCCATCTGCGCCAGAATTCAGTAACTGACTTGGAAGTATATGGATAATCAAAATTCTCAAGAAACTCAAATCCGAATATTCTGCCAAGTCCAATGGCCATATCACTATATCCTGAGAAATCAAAGAGGATCTGCAGAGAATAAGCAACCGCACCAATCCAAAGGATCAGAAACCCGTGCTGTTGGCCAGAATAAAAAACCGCATCTGCTACCAGTGAGAAATTGTTGGCAAATATGACTTTCTTACCAAGTCCGAGTATAAAACGGCGTACTCCACCTCGAATCTTTTCCAAACTATGCGTTCTGTTTGTTATCTGATCTGCTACAGTCTGGTATCGTACAATAGGTCCCGCAATCAGCTGAGGAAACAAGGAAATGTACAATGCAACGTTCCTGATCTTTTTCTGAGATACTCCATCTCCCCTGTAAACGTCAATAACATAAGACATTGCCTGGAATGTGAAAAATGAGATTCCTATTGGAAGTGCAATATTAACTGATAAGTTACTCCCGAGCAGAAGTCCCAGATTCGATGCTGCAAACCCGAGATATTTAAAAACAAACAATAATCCGACATTTAAAATAACCGAAATTGTCAGCCAAATCTTTCTCTTGCTATTCCCCTTAACTACCAAACGTCCGAACAGCCAGTTCATGAAAATGGAAGCTAAGAGCAAGAATATATAAATTGGTTCTCCCCAGGCATAGAAAATCAAACTGAATATGAGCAGAATTGTATTCTTCTTATCCAGATCCTTGAATGCAAAATACAACACCAGTACTACAGGCAGAAAAAGAAATAGAAATACTGATGAAGAAAATACCATTAGTTACCTCGTTTAAATACTGCTGATGAATCGTAAAGAAGTATACAATTTACTCAAAAATATTTAAAGAGGCAAAAGACATTCAAAATTATAATAATCGGTCAACTCAGAAGCACTTCTTATCGTGCAACTGCTTACAGTCAGTGATCTTACCGCACTTATAGCATACTTCGTTAACACATCTGTCAGACGTGAAGAATTCACGGATATTGGACAAAGTTGTATCAGCAATGTTAGACAGTGCCTCTCTGGTTAAGAATGCCTGGTGTGAAGTAACGATTACGTTAGGCATGGATATGAGTCTGGCCAGAACATCGTCATTAACTATATGGTTGGAATAGTCGTGGAAGAATATATTCGACTCTTCTTCATACACGTCAAGACACGCAGCACCGATCTTACGTTCCTTAATACCCTCAACAAGGGCCTCAGTGTCGATCAGAGCACCTCTGGATGTATTAATGATAACTACGCCCTTCTTCATCTGATCAATCGTAGATGAATTGATCATGTGCCTGTTCTCATCAGTCAGGGGACAATGCAGCGAGATAATGTCAGCACGGTTCCAAAGCTCGTCCAAAGATACGTACCCAATGCCTGAATCAGCTGCCGGGAACTTATCATAAGCAATTACATTCATACCAAAGCCACGGCAGATATCAATAAAGATGCGGCCGATCTTACCTGTACCGATAACGCCTACAGTCTTACCGTGAAGATCAAAACCGGTCATGCCTTCCAGGCTAAAGTTAAAATCCTTAGTTCTAATATAAGCCTTATGGATTCTGCGGATAGATGTCAGTAATAATGCCATAGCATGTTCTGCAACTGCATAAGGAGAATACGCAGGCACACGAACAACATGAACCTTGCCGTAAGCATATTCAACATCCACGTTGTTATAGCCGGCACAACGCAGAGCAATGAGCTTGATTCCCATAGAATAGAGCTGATCTATAACAAAAGAATTGATATCGTCATTAACGAATACACAGACTACATCACACCCTTCAGCAAGCTTATATGTATCAGGAGTAAGTCTGGTCTCCAGGAATCTTATATCAAACTCCCCGTTACTGTTTGCAGCCTCGAAAGACTGTATGTCGTATTCTTTTGCATCAAAGAAAGCTATTTTTAACATAATATGCTCCGTGTTCTATATTACTATTATCAGCAAATTACGCTTACTTCAACCGGCGTAAATTACTGGTGAAAAATAAATAGATGAACTCTATCAGATCTATATTTTACACCGCTTTATTATATGGCTTAATAGACTCAATCTCTTTATTCAATTCGATCTTGAGTTCTCTTAGATCGATATCATTCTGTATATCTAAGAAATATCTGTCGGAAACTCCAAAAAATCGAGCAAGTCTAAGAGAAGTGTCAGGAGTAATTTTACGTCTGTCATGTAAAATATCCTGTATGCGAGATACAGGTACATGTATCTCCTGTGCAAGCTTATATGCTGATAAATCTAAAGGCTTCATAAACTCTTCTAATAGAATTTCGCCCATTTTTGGTGTCTTAATATACGAATCCATAATATACCTCATCATACTAATGATAATCTACGATCTCAACATCCTCAAAATCTGATCCTTCACAAATAAAGCAGATACGATACTGGTCATTAATACGAATACTATATTGACCATCTCTATCACCCGAAAGGGCTTCAAGCCTGTTCCCCAGAGGAACCTTCAAATCATCCAAACAAGCTGCATTATCTATCAGGATCAGTTTTCTTAAAGCAACATGCTGAATGCTCTGAGGAAGTTTCTTAGAGAATACTTAATTAAATACTTTTTCTGTCTCTTTATCTGCAAAGCTTTTTATCATATCGATAGTATACACGCAAAGCGTGTGCACAACAAGCAGGTATACAGACGAGGATTTGTAATAGAAGAACTATAGCTACAGAATAATAGAATCAATATGTAATCTGCAGAAATCCCTTTACTAACCGGGAAGTCAGTTATTCTTATTCTACATTGAGGTAATTTCTTTACCACTCTCCTTTCGCGGAACTGTCTGTTTTCATCTTACAGGAAGCTCCTTATGCAGTATATAACATTGGCGGTGGCACTCCGGCAAACCTCTTAGATTTTGTCCAAACATTACATGAAGAACTCGTCAGAGCAAAAGTCTTACCTGACAACTATGATTTTGAAGCGCACAGAGAATTATTTGGAATGCAACCTGGTGATGTGCCTGTTACCTATACAGACAGTAAAGCTCTTGAAGATGATTATAAATTCAGGCCAAAAATCGGAATCAGAGAAGGTTTGGGGAGGTTTGCGGAGTGGTATAAAGATTATTCGAAGTAAACAATCACTAATAAAATGATCTGCTTTCTTTGTAAATTGTTTATTTCAAACTTTTGCATTTGATGCAGACGGCTTATTATCGCGCCTTGCATCAATAAGAACTATATCGTGAAGCTCCCTAATATCAATATCATCAAATATGTTCATAACTTTCTTATACTCAGAATCTGAGAAAACCATAATCACTTTAATTGCTCTATCTGTTTCAGAAGCAGCTTTATAAATATCGACCTGTTTTTGCAGGTTCTGCTTTAGTTTGCTGTTAGAAGCCAATTTGAATTCAACTAGTGTTGAATTCTTCTTCCCATATGCTATTTTGAAATCAACAGGTCCTCGACCGTTGTTCACCTCACTGTTAACATCATGTACCGCTCCGTACCAAACCAGCTTAAACAAAACCTGAAGATCGCTTTCTCTACTTACTTGTTTACCTTTTATGTAAAACAAACGGTAACCGTCTTGATCTTCTATTACATGCTTCAAATACAGGACTCTATTTAAAGCCTCTTCGTATGCATCAGGATTAACATCGTAAAACGGAGTATTGTCTTTCAAAAGACCAACTAACTCTTTCAAATGCGTTTGGAACAACAACTTGACCTCAGAAACCTGCTCCATGCTTACTGAAGTAGCATCTTCTTTATGATCCTCTTTATATTTCAAATAATAATCAATAAGTTCAGGATGAGTACGAATCAGTATTTCTGCAGCTTGGTCTTTTTCTGATCTTGTTGGTTTACTATCTCCTACGCCAAACACTTCAGATAGATAATTGTTTAACTGAAAGCGTAGTGAATCGTCATCTACGGATGGAGATATTGTCTGTAGATTCCGAATCATATCGGAACGATTAATGAAAGTTTCATCTCTGGTCAGTATACACTTTGGTGTTAAAAGAACAAAATCTTCTTTAAAACATGGAAGATAAAACATTTTTGGAACCCAAGTCTTGGTTTCATAATTAAACAACACTTTGGGAACTACGAATTTCTTACAATACGAAGGATCAATGTTTTCTCTCGCAAATTGTTCTGTATACTCCAATAGATACTTTTTTGCAAAATTCGTAGTAAAATCGCTAATCTTATCTCTTCCAACCTTAGAACTAATCAGACACAACTTCTCCATATGAGTTGCTTGTGTTAAGGTCTCCTTGCCAAACGATTTAAAGATAGTACTCAATCCATCATGTAACCCTAATGCAAAATCACGACCTAGCCCACGCCCCATATTACCAGCAAGGCTGAAGCCAAGCCAGGTTTGCTTCACTTCAGAGAAAAGATACCAAGATTTCAGCATTCCTTCAATCGGTATTTTGTTCACTTCTGATTGAATCTGTAAAAACTTAAGATAGCTAATCATCTCATCATGTATTTTTTGAAGTTGAACATCTTCACTGTTAAACAGCAGAAATGGATCAATGAACAATGGCAAATCATTAATTAGCGAGATATTAACAGCTCCATAAGATTCAATGACCTCTTCAGGAACGTTAAAAAAGTCTGAAAAATAGATGTTTACATCATTCATTGAAACAACTCCTTATGTTTAAAAGCTATCGAACTAAATTACATCAGATTAATCATTAATCTAAGTCCTGGACTTAGTCCGGGACTTAGTCCCAACTAAGTCCCACTATTAGGAAGTTTCTTAGCTGCCGTCCTTCTAACATACTTTTGCTTTGGACTATTGGGTTTTTCAGGAATTGTAGGAACTAACTGTCCACCAACAAGTAACGGATTCATAATTTTCTCTCTGAAATGTGAAAGCGACTTGTATCCACAGAATACTTTTATTTCGTTTCGCGTCCTTGGAGTATTGCAAAACTCTAGAATTCTCAATAAATCTTCAGGAGAGATCTCTGTGTCAACCGCAGAATGACTTAACGTTGAATCAGATTCTGAAACCAAAGGTAAAGTCAAAATTGTACGATCAGGATTCCCTTCTCCGAAGACTTCCTCAACAATAGGTTCTTCTAGTCCAACATCTCTCCAAGCTTTAAATATATCTGGAACACCTGAACCGGCATGTTCTCCGAGACCAATTAAGTTGAACATCTTGAACAAACCCTTATTCCTTGGCTGTGAAATACCGCCTTTAAGCATCTGTTTCTTGCCAGTGATTATCGTACCAGGATTAGCAAAAACGATTTTGTCAGGATATTTCTCAATTACAACGCTCCAAGCTTGATAGAAATCAGTGTTAACCAAGCAATTTACCAGCGCTTCTCTAACAGCATCATGTAGCGGAGTTTCATCGACACGAAACATATCAACAAGCTTAAAAGGCTTCTTCAAATCCAAAACAAGTTTTGCACTCACCCTACTATAAAAATCATAAATATTCCCAGACCATTCAGGTTCCTGAGAATGAATACGATCCGTCCATCTGACATCAGGCAAGTTATGTTCGCGATAATCAAGGAAATATTCAGGATACTCTTTCGTTATCGTTCTCTCCGTTCCAAACATCAGGAGTCCTGCAGCAGTTAAATGTTTTTTGCCGCTTTCATCATAAGCCGCGCCAATTTGAACTAGAAAATCTTCATCACTAAGTTCTGACCACGCTGAACCAGAATGTTTAATGTTATAACGGGTTCTGTAAGATTTAACAGTTTCTGCATTAATTAAACCAATAGTATAATTATCAAGCAATACTCTCTGATCCGGGGTTTCTTCCGCAGAATCTCGGATCATTGCTTTAACTTCTTCTTTAGTACAATGATAATCACCCTCATGATCACGTCTGAACGTTGATCCAAATACATCATTATTAATGTAAACAGGCTTCTGCGATTTATTAGCTCTCGGCACTGTGATTACAAGAACTACATCACCATTGACATCGTATTCTTTAACATCAGATTCAGTAATCAAGCAACAGGACACCTTACCCTTATTATGGATTGTATCCCAGAATTGCTTCTTTAAAACCTCAGAATTCTTAAGCCCAGTAGTCTTCCAAGTACCATCCTTTTTCTCAACTGCACCACAAACTATGCAACCACCATAGGAATTAGCGAAAGAAGAATAAGTGTCCCAAAGGCTCCCTGGAAGTCCGCCATTTGCAGCTTTAGCTTCTAAGCGGTTATCTTCACGATAAATATCAAAATCTTTTGGATTGAAAGTCATCTTATATTACATCATCCTTTCAATTACAATCTCATTATAATATAAATATCACGCATTATTTAATCTGAAGCAAGAGCGGTAAAAGAGCGATCCCTACATCCACGCCTTTGTCAGCTATCCACCTAATAATACCTTTAGCACTTTCCCATTTTTGAGTTCTCTTAGTACTGGAGTTAACTATATTTTCAAGTTGTGAAATCTTATTTATTACTTCATCAATCTCAGGTTGAGTTAGTGCTCCCATGTTTTCAATCTGAGACTTAACACTATCAAAAGTAATATCGACACTATTATTTATTGTATTGTTTACGACTAGATTATGCTCACTATTGTGATCGAGATTTTCATATCCCATAGCTTTGAATAATAGAAGTTTTTCTTCTATAATTCTTATATTCTTTCTAGTATTTTCACCAGATTCATCATATGAAAGGCTATAAAAGAAGCCATTAAAATCAGCAATTACAGGCGAATACTTGGATACTAACGAATGATATAAATATCTTAAGTCATCTTTGCATCCATTTTCAGAAGCCTCTCTACACCTTTTAATATCTTCATCTACTATTCTTTTAAAATCATCAGTAATTCTCATATCATTAATCTCCCTAAAAATATATAAAAAAAGTTATGATATAGGCGCTCTAACGAGCGCCTATATCAAATGAACTAGTGTTCTTTGTCATGAGGCGGATAAGGATCATTGCCATAACTATCTTTAGAGACGATTCTTCCATTTTTACCCTGAACAATAACTTCAGAATTATTATTCTTGGCAATAGAAATAGCATGAGCAGTTGCTGCCTTTTGTGTGTTAAACAACTTTGTATCTTTAGAGTTGCCTGCACCATGAACAGCCCACTTACCGCCATCACGTGGAGATACCCACTGTGACTTATTACTCATAAATTACTCCTTTCTCCGGAGTAACCAACACTTGTAAAAATGTAATAAACATTATAATATATGTTCACACGTGAGCGCGTGTTAGTTACCAACCGGTAATTAAATTGAGGCATCTGTGCAGAGATGCCTCTTTTACTTTATCACTTTGTAACAAGAATGTAAATATTTGTTCTTTTTAAGAATTCAGACCGTTTATTATATAATTATCAACGCGCTTAGCACTTATGTTCCTATTCTTGTTTATTCAAGAAACATAAAACTCTTAAAGAACGCGTTTCTACCCTTTCTTCTTCCCTTCCCTATACTTCTTACATCTCTTTGCATTACTGCTCTTCTGTTCAAGGTTATAAACAACACTATCATAAGGAAGATTAACTGATACTGTAACAACACTGATACCTAAGTCAGATGCAATCTTAACAACGGCAACTTCTCTTTGTAATCCAAGACCACCAGAAGATTTTGGTAGGAGGTAATGATTAAACAGTGCGTCAATTTCACGGCTGCGTTCTGTTGACCAACAGCCGCCTATAATAAGGATCTTACGTATCTTTGAAGATGACAGCATAATTCCTTTATCTTCAAGTTCCTTTTGAAAAGCTATGATGCTCTTATGGTTAGCTACTTGTCCCGGGAGCCAGTCTTTTCCAGGGCATCTGACAGAATCACCTGCTGCCGGTGGCTTGCAGTCTTCAATTCGATCATCATAAACGTCGCCATATGTTGTAAATGTACTCAATATATTCTGCTGTCGGATCTGTCTTATTCATGTTATTCATAATATAATGTTATTTAACACAAGTCATTTAACACATTCGTTATGGAATCAGTTTATTATTCTCAATCTAACACAAATACTTTGAAATAAATCGAAACTCATTGCTATAAAAGAATAGGTTAAAGACTTAGCCTTTCCGAAATCCAATTTCTAATTGATTCTGTATAATTCTCCCGAAAAGAATTTTGGAGGAGTTATTTAGTTGATTATTTCGAGTGCAGAGCAACAGTGATACGCGATTGAGCTCCACCCGTTCGTGCTTCAGCACCATTTATCAATTCGCTCATATCATCATTTATGCAAAAGCATAAAAACTCACAACAACAAAATCAAAATCAATAGCAGATAAAAAATATCAGATAATCTAAAAGCCAAATTGTTCACGAGAATAATTAATCTCTCCTAAACAAATCCCTTGTATATACCTTATCTTCAACATCACCAAGGACAGCTGAATCAAAGCGGTTAGCTACGATTACATCACTTTCAGCCTTAAACTTATCCAGATCATTAACTACAAGGCTATTGAAGAACTGATCGCCGTCATTCAGTGTAGGCTCATAAATGATTACCGGTATACCCTTTGCCTTGATCCTCTTCATAACGCCCTGGATAGCTGATGCACGGAAGTTATCTGAATTTGACTTCATGGTAAGTCTGTATACACCAACAGTCTTAGGATTCCTGGACAGGATCTGATCAGCAATAAAGTCTTTACGAACGGTATTAGACTTAACAACAGCCTCGATCATTGTCTGCGGTACATCTTTGTAGTTAGCAAGAAGCTGCTTTGTATCCTTGGGCAAGCAATAACCGCCATATCCGAATGAAGGATTGTTATAGTGGCCGCCAATACGGGGATCCATGCAAACACCGTCAATGATCATCTGTGTATCAAGACCTTTGCTCTGGGCATATGTATCAAGCTCGTTGAAGTAAGAAACACGAACTGCCAGATAAGTATTGGCAAAGAGCTTAATGGCTTCAGCTTCTGTTAAGTGAGCAATAAGTACGGGGATATCCTGAGCAGGTACACCTGCTCTCTCCTCCTCTGCTCGTGCACCTTCCAGCAGTAAATCAGCGAACATCTGCGCTTCTTCCTTCTGTGTATCATCGCAGCCTACAACAATACGGCTGGGGTGAAGATTGTCATATAATGCCTTTGATTCACGAAGGAACTCAGGACTGAAAATAATGTTGTTTACACCATATTTAGCTCTGACTGATTCAGTATATCCAACAGGAATTGTGGATTTAATAACCATAAGAACATTTGGATTAACCTTAAGTGTCCACTCGATAGCATCTTCTACTGCTGAAGTATCGAAAAAGTGATTAACATCATCATAGTTCGTAGGAGTAGCAATAATTACGAGTTCTGCTGAACCATAAGCAGCTTCTTTGTCAGTGGTTGTATGAAGATTCAGTGTTCTCTTACCTTCTCTTGCCTCAGCGAAAAATCTCTCTATCTCATCATCCTGAATAGGGCTGATAAACTTGTTTAACTTCTCTGCTTTGGCTTCAGTTGTTGTAATCGCAGTTACTTCATGCTTTTGAGCAAGCAATACCGCGAGCGAAAGTCCAACATATCCAACACCGGCAACTGTAATCTTCATATTTATTCCTCCAACAAATCAAGATTTGTTAACAGATAAAATTATACAAGAATACAAGTAATAAAATTATTACATTATTCAACATTTATGAAAAAACAGAAACTTGACAACAGGAATGCGTGTGATAACATTCTCCTGTAATTCCAAGCGCAATTGCTAACAAGATGTTATCTTAAATAACAATGAGGTTATACAATGAAAAAACTATCTTCTAAACTCTTAGCTGAAACAGTTATTAAGAACCGTAAAACAATAAACATGACTCAGGCTGAACTGGCCAAGGCTACAGGAATCAATCGTGCTTTACTTTCCAGAATTGAATCTGAAGACTTTATTCCTTCTATTGAACAGCTTCAAAATCTTGGTGAGGTTCTCGACTTTGATCCTACCAATTTATTTATAGAACCTGTAACTCCAAAAATCATTAGTCAAAAGAAATATAATATTGCTGTTGCAGGAACGGGTTATGTCGGCCTCTCTCTTGCTGTACTATTATCTCAGCACAATCAGGTTACTGCAGTTGACATCATAAAAGAAAAAGTAGACAAACTCAACAACGGCATTTCACCTATTCAGGATGATTATATTGAACTGTTTTTAAACGAAGCTGCCGAGGGCAAGCGTTCACTTAATCTTACTGCAACAACAGAGGGTGACAAAGCATACAAAAATGCGGATTTCATCATTGTAGCTGCGCCGACAAATTATGATCCACAGAAAAACTTCTTTGATTGTTCAGCTGTTGAAGGAGTTCTTACCCAGATCAAGAACGCTACTAAGCGCAATAAGACAAAACCCACAATAGTTATTAAATCTACTATTCCTGTTGGCTATACTTCTCATGTCCGTGAAAAGCTCAACATGGACAACATAATCTTCAGCCCTGAATTCTTAAGAGAATCCAAAGCACTATACGATAACCTCTACCCAAGCCGCATCATAGTCGGTTGTGACGATGAGAACAGAGGAGTTGCAAAGCAGTTTGCCACGCTTCTCCAGCAAGGAGCCATCAAAAACGATATTGAAACACTCTTTATGGGTACAACCGAAGCAGAGGCAACTAAGCTCTTTGTTAATACTTACCTGGCTCTCAGAGTATCTTACTTCAACGAACTTGATACATATGCAGAGATAAAAGGTCTTAATACTGCTGACATCATCAAGGGTGTCTGCCTTGATCCCAGAGTCGGAGATTACTACAACAATCCTTCATTCGGTTACGGCGGATACTGCCTGCCTAAGGATACCAAGCAGCTCCTTGCAAACTATCAGGATGTACCTGAGAACCTTATCCAGGCTATCGTTGAATCAAATAAAACACGTAAGGACTTCATTGCTGACAGAGTACTCGAGAAGGCCGGAGCTTACAGTTACTCCAACAACAGATTTGATAAAACAAAAGAAAAGGAAATCGTCGTAGGTGTATATCGTCTGACCATGAAATCTAATTCTGACAACTTCCGCCAGAGTTCGATACAGGGTGTCATGAAGCGTATAAAAGCAAAAGGCGCCACCGTTATCATCTACGAGCCTACACTCGAGAACGGCAGCACCTTCTTCGGATCTAAAGTTGTTAACGATATAAAGAAATTCAAAAAGAAATGCGGATGCATTATTGCAAACAGATACGATCCTGTGTTGGATGACGTTGAAGAAAAAGTTTATACGAGAGATTTGTTTAGAAGAGATTGATCAACCGAATATCACTGTGAACATGTAAGCTCTCTATACGCCACCAACGCCGCCTCCGGCATCATATTGCACTTTAATCTGTATAATGGTACCCTCTTCCCCAATTCGCCGATCAACCTGAGGGTATTTTCCAGTGAGGCCCTGTCGTCAGGCCTGAAGCTTTGCTGCACCATTTCCGGGAGCGCCTGAGAGAAAGGGATCCGGACTATACTGTTAGCCTCACCTCGTTCCAGAAAAACAATGCCGCAAAGACGGACACAGATATTCTTATGCATGCCCTCTTTGCCCGCCCACGGAGTTCCGTATGCAGTAACATCCTCTCCAACACTGACCAAAGGCTTATCGCCATTAACGACAAAACTTCCGGGAATATTCTCAAGCCACAGATTGATATGCGTTGTCTTTCCTGTCCCAGATGGCGCAGTGAAAAGCCATGCCTTATCATCAACTGCAACTACTGCGCCATGCATCAGCATCGTGTCATAGGCGAGCATCTCCGAGGCGATCTTACGGTAAACCGCCAGTGTCTCAAGATATGAGTCTGAATAATCAACTGCCGGAATGCCCTCTACCCTTGCCTCCTGAGCATTTTTCAACCTCTCATACGCAACATCTTCAGGGTCAATGGTCACCGTCAGATCGGGCTCCTGATCTGTGATATAGTCGTGGCAGAGAAAATAGACCTCATCATAGAGGCTCTTAACATGTATATTCTTACCTGCAAGACCGATCGTAAACTCCATTTCATCTTCTCCAAAAGAACAGGACTTTCTTCGCAGCGCGGCGGATAAACCATCTGAACTTTAATCTCTTAAACCGATGTTTATAAGGAGCACACCATGTCTTAAGGTACCAGGAATAACGGAATCCTTCAAGTTTTATGGGCCTGTCCCCTCTCTGTGCCGAGACAACAACACCCAGAATGTCGTCCGTTCTTACATAATCGGCATCTGCGCAATTGTCGCCGGCAATAACAAACAGACCGTCAGGAGTCTTATCGACTATACGGTGAAGAACATACTGCTCCCCCTTGGGTCCAAACCTTTTGAAAAGAACTATATCCAGATTCTTAAGTTCATCCGGAACACACTTCTTAACAAGGATTGCATCTGTCCGAGCGTGAAAAAGAGGGCGCATACTTACGCCGTTTATGGTAAAGATAACCTTACCAGACTCCTCAAGCTCGCTCTCGTAAGTTGAGGTCATTCTATTAGCAGACCCTCTTTAAGCAACTGATTAAGAAAATCCGCAAGCATATGCCCCAGCTCGTCTCTGGTAGAGTCGGGATACTTCTCACAAAGCTTCAGGTGCACTTCTTCCGGTGTAGTATCCTCAGCCAACAGCTTTATTATCTCTGCACCGCTATCATTAAGGCGCAGCATGCCGTGAAACTTGGCGCTATCTTCACCGACTGCAACCGCTGACCATTCGCCGTCCATCTCCATAACTGCCATTTCAACTGCTAATCTCATAAAACACTCCTAAATGAATACAGCTGTGAGTGACCCACAGCTGTAATTTTAGTATCAAATAAAATATATGAATTACTGTCTCTTAAAAACACCACGGATATCCGTTGAACCATTGTTCCAAATAGCGTTTGCATCGTATACATATGTGGTGTTCCACGCCTTACTACTTACACCGTCACCCGACAACTCAAGATTAAGTACAGTATTTATAGACTTATCAACAGTACCATCACGGTTCTCAAGTCCTGCAGTTCTTTTAACTCCCATATCATTGTATAAGTTACTAATAGCAGTAGTATCACTGATAGTATAATCCGTACCATTGAAAGTTACCACACCATTCTTGGCTGTACCATCACCAAAATTTGACCAAGTCATCGTAAGCCCGCTTGCAACAATAACATCAGCTTCCTTAAAACGAACAACACTCATCTCAGGTCTAATCATTTTGCTCATTTATATATTCCTCCATTTAAAAATCATAAAACTTATTTGTTATTATACCTTTTTGAATTTTCATGTCAATTAATTTCAGCTGGCATATTGTCTCATAAGGTAACAATTCTGTTACGATTATGCTAACAATTAAACAAATCATATAAATGATAATACTTCCAAAGGTCTATGTATTTCTCTTTCTAATAAGATATATATAGGAATCAGAATACTATACCACAAGCTGTATATACTCAATGTGAAATATTCGCTTAACTATGTTTATAAAAATGATAAAAATACAAACAGCATTAATCATTTAATTAAATATCATCATCAACCATTTCGTCCGGATCAAGCGGACGATCGACGCGTACAGGCACAATGAAAGCCAAAATCGCACTAAGAATTAAACATGCAAAGCAAACTATACATCCACCAAACATTACAAAATTATTAATTTGATTTGGATTATTCAATAAAATAAGTAACAACAAAAAATTATAAATAGGGTTATGAATTGCATAAACGATTTTGGCACATCTGCCGCCGAAATATGAAATGGGATTGATAAGCATCTCGTCCCATGCAATCATAAGACCACAAACAGCAATAGCCATAATGCCATATCCAAACAGATGTCCAGAATAAACTAGTTTGCCAGAAATAAAAAGCAGATAATACTCACCCACAACAAGTCCGCCGCCAATAACAAACAAAATTAGATATACCCAGAACGGCACTTTCTTAAGAAAATCATATTTCTCCTTGAGTAGCATTCCTAACAACATATAAGGTAAAGCTCTTGTCAGAAATCCTCCGGGAATAAAACCATAACCTAAAATATTTAATCCTATTACCCCTGCAAATTCACCAGATAAGAGCATAAATGCAGCAAGGACAGCTAAAACTATCTTATAGTGCTTTAAGAGATGAATCTTATCAGCAAAGAAAAGTATGATATTTGCATATAACAAGGACTGAATAAACCAAATGGTTTCGCCTATTGATAAAGGCCATACATTTAAGATCAAGAAATTAAACCATAATCTCTTACTCCTAAAAATACTAAAGTCAGGCCTAAACATAGGCACTAAAAGAATCATAGCCAAATATCCAATTAACAATATTCCAAAGAATAATGCATCTCTAATAATTGCTCTTTTCAGTCGTTCGCTTCGCTCTGCTCCCTCACCCGAAAGAGTAAAATATCCGGATATAATGAAAAATGCAGGAGCTGCAAATCCGGAGAGGAGTTCAACTAACCCTATTCCATCTGGAAATCCATAAGCCCAAAAACAGACAAAAGGAATAAGAAGAAATTTTATAAGTTCCGCACTTTGAACATATTCAAGTTTTATTCTTTTCTTTAAAGGAAAAATCAAAAATTCCACCATCCCTTCGAGTCAGCCATATTACTATCTGAAGAATATGTATCCTGATCATTAGAGCGAGCTTGTGCTTCATTGATCATTCGGCTAACAACTCGCGTTTCCTGTTCCCTGCTGTTTACATTCCTAAAATACAATTCAGAGATGTTACCCTCAGACAGGATTTGTTCTGCTTCAATATTGTCTAATTCTTTTATCTTTCCGTCAACTATTCTGCAGATCCTGTCACAGAGATTCAAAACTCCGAGACGATGAGTAGAAACAATGATCAGTTTATTGGGGTATCTCTTGATTATGTTATTCAGCACCTGCTTCTCGGTATCAGAATCAAGAGCGCTGGTAGCCTCATCCAAGAGCATAATCGGAGCATTTCTGATCAATGCCCTGGCAATAGAGAGCCTCTGTGCCTGACCTTCAGATATGCCTCTTCCGTGCTCGCCAAGATTTCCGTTAATTCCATCAGGTATCTTGGATACAAATTCCCATGCGCATGCAGTCTTAAGTGCTTCAATTATCTCAGCATCGCTGACATCTTCACGGACCATTCTCATGTTTTCCGCAATGGATCCAGACAGGATCGTATTGCCTTGGGGTACGTAAGCAAAGAAATATCTGAGATCAGAATTAACAGGAACCTGATTTCCGTTCTTATCTTCAACAATAACACTGCCGGAATCAGGCTCAAGCATCCCAAGCATTACCCTCATCAAGGTCGATTTACCGCCACCTGATGCTCCGAGCAGAGCAACTATCTCTCCGGATCCGGCATAGAAGTCCATGTCCTTATATACATATTTGTCATCCTGATAGCCAAAAGTTACATGATCCAATCTTAGGGATAATCCATCCGAAGCAACAGATTTGATCCTCTCGAAAGCCTCTGGATCATGCCTCTCTCTGGGTAACTCAGTCAGTTCACGAACTCTGTGGGCCGACACTGCGGAATTGAGCATTCCGGGAATTGTTCCGACTAATGAACTGAATCTTCCGGATAAACTGCTCCTCTGTTGAAGGAAGAAAGTCATGTCACCGTAAAGGATCTGCCCGGTCCAGAGCCTGTACAAACAATAACCGAAAGCAACAAAGCCGACCAGAGTTCCGACGAGAGTCATAAGAATGTTTGTCTTGATAGAAAACTTATTGTAATCCAGGTTAAACTGCTTATATCTCTTTTGCCATTCTTTTAATCTTCTGGAATAGTAACCGACTATACCGAAGGATTTAATCATCTCAAAATTGAAGAACGTCTCAGCCTCAAAACTCATCATTCCGGAATTAAGCTCCAGGACACGCTTCCTGTACTGCTTCTGCTTCCTCATGATCGTTCTGCTCATGGCAAGAAGGAACGGAGCGGAAATAAAAGCTATCCAGGCCATGATCGAATCCATTCGGAACAATACGATGAAGGAAACAACAAACATATATAGATCAACGATAAGATTGGGAATCCAGTTGATCGCGTTGGAAACTATCGTTCCAACATCATTATTGAATCTGTTTAACAGATCACCGCTCTGATATGAACTTATCTCCTTCCACCTGGAATCAATTATGCGGCTGAATATCTCAGCCTGGATGTCATTGTTGACGTAAATCGATATCTTAGTGAATATCCGGCTGTTAACAGAAGATAAGACCAAAGAAAAAATAAGCGAACCGATCATGATGCCAATCAGCATCCATAACCGGTCCGTCTGTTTATCAACTATAATATTAATGATAATACGGCTGACATAGGCGCTTCCTAAAGAAAGAGTAGAGCCAATAATGCCTATTATTGTATAGAATACAACTATCCAACGATACTTCTTTGTAAAACTGAAGATCCACTTCCAGTCATCAAAGAATTCCTTGAAAGTACCATCGTGCAGTTTATTAAGGGCAATTTGAAGAGCATCACTTTTAATATGTTTATTCAGGCCAGTATATTTATCCATGCTATTTCCATTTGTTATTTAATATATTTCATAATATAAATATATCATGCTGACCTAAATATGATTAGATCACACCGGCTCAAAAAATGTATCAGGTCTGTTCGGATTAAAAATCTCATTACACGTCATAACCGTTACCAGGTCTTCAGTATCAGACAGATTGATTATGTTATGTGTCCATCCGGGGACCATGTGTATTGCTTCTATCTTATCTCCCGAGACTTCAAATTCTACAGACTCACCTGTGTTGATATTGCGTTCCTGAATCAAACCATGTCCATGTACAACAATGAATAATTCCCACTTGGAATTATGCCAGTGCTGGCCTTTGGTAATACCGGGCTTACTGATATTGATCGATACCTGACCGCAGTCTTCTGTATGAACTAACTCTGTAAAAGAACCTCTGTTATCAACATTCATCTTTAATGCATACTTGAACTTGTCAGCGGGAAGATAAGAAAGATAGAGACTATATAACTTCTTTGCAAAAGACCCGTTAGGCATCTTAGGCATCATTAGTGTAATAGGCTGATTCTTAAACTCATCAAGAAGATCTACGATCTCACCCAATGTAACTTTATGAGTTACAGGAACACAACAATAACGGCCATTATCCTTAAGGACTGTCTCAACACCATCAAATTCGCAGTGCTGCTCTTTACCTTCAAGAAGATCATACATGCCTTCTACGAGGTCATCGATATAAAGGAGCTCGAGTTCTGTCGAGCGGTCATTTACAGTGAATTCCTCATCGTTAGCAACAGCCCAGCAGAATGTTGATACAGCTGAATTGTACTTAGGTCTTGAGTGGCCCATGAGATTAGGGAAACGGTATATAGCAACCTTGGCGTCGGTATCTTCGCTATATGCTAAGAAAAGGTCTTCGCCGGCCTTCTTGCTCCTGCCGTATTCAGAATCTCCGAAACGTCCTGAGAGAGTTGCCTGAATGGAAGAACTGAGCATTATTGTTGCTTTATTATTGTTAGCCTTAAGGATATTTAAAAGCTCGCTCGCAAAACCGAAATTGCCCTTCATGAATTCTTCAGGATCTTTAGGACGGTTTACACCTGCAAGGTTAAATACGAAATCGCAGTCAGCGCAGAACTTCTTAAGATCGGAAGGATCAGAATCGATATCGTATTCGTAGATCTCATCGATCGAGATATTAGGTCTGGTCTTGTTCTTGCCGTCTTTGATGTTCTTGAGATTATTTACAAGGGCCGTTCCTACCATGCCCTTTGCGCCTGTTACGAGGATCTTCATGAATCCTTCCTCCAAACCATCTTATTAACTACGCCGACATAAGACTGAATTATCTTAACTACCTTGTCAGATACATTCTCGTCGACATAGTCAGGTACCGGGATACCGTTGTCGCCGTTATTAACCATCTCAACCGCTGTATCAACAGCCTGGAGAAGGCCTGTAGTGTCTATGCCTGAAAGTATAAAGCAGCCCTTATCAAGCGCTTCAGGACGCTCTGTAGATGTTCTGATGCATACTGCCGGGAACGGATTACCGATTGAAGTAAAGAATGACGATTCCTCAGGTAAAGTACCACTATCAGATACTACTGCAAAAGCATTCATCTGTAAGCAGTTATAATCGTGGAATCCTAAAGGTTCATGCTGGATTACTCTCTTGTCAAGTTCAAAACCTGAAGCTTCAAGTCTCTTCTTTGATCTCGGGTGGCAGGAATAAAGAATAGGCATATCGTACTTTTCTGCCATCTTATTAATTGCTGTAAACAAAGATAAGAAGTTCTTCTCAGTATCGATATTTTCTTCTCTGTGAGCTGATAAGAGGATATATCTTCCCTTCTCAAGTCCCAAACGTGAATGAACATCAGATGCCTGGATCTTATCAAGATTCATGTGAAGAACTTCTGCCATAGGAGAACCTGTTACATAGGTTCTTTCCTTAGGAAGTCCGCAATCTGCAAGATAACGACGTGCATGCTCTGAATAAGCAAGGTTAACGTCTGAGATAATATCAACAATACGACGGTTGGTTTCTTCAGGTAAGCATTCATCCTTACATCTGTTGCCTGCTTCCATGTGGAAGATTGGAATATGAAGTCTCTTTGCGCCGATTACGGATAAACAGCTGTTGGTATCACCAAGTACAAGAACTGCATCAGGCTTCATCTCAACCATTAACTGATAGGATTTAGCAATTATATTGCCCATTGTCTCACCGAGATCAGAGCCTACAGCTTCCATATATACTTCAGGATCTTCTAATTCGAGATCCTTAAAGAAAACACCATTGAGGTTGTAATCATAGTTTTGACCTGTATGTGCAAGGATAGTATCAAAATACTTCCTGCACTTCTTGATTACAGCAGCAAGCCGGATGATCTCAGGTCTTGTACCAACGATGATTAAAAGTTTAAGTTTGCCGTTATTCTTCCATTCAGCCATATTATTCACCTTATGCTTCAACGATATGAGGTCTTCCCTCTAATTCTTCTTTAACGTAGTCTGTAGTCATTATCTTCTTGACTACGCCATCAACATCCAACAATTTTGTATTGTGAGATGTATATGCTTCATCACTCTCCGTTAATACATTACCTTCAACATAGAATTTATCATAGTTAAGGCTACGTCCGTCCGGAGCGATACGGAAATAATTACCCATATCTGTTGCACGGAGCTTCTCTTCTCTTGTCATAAGAGTCTCATATAGTTTCTCGCCATGACGTGTACCGATTATCTTTGTTTCAGTCTCACCAAAGATCTTCATTACACCCTTAGCAAGATCTCCGATAGTTGAAGCATCTGCTTTCTGGATAAACAGATCTCCTGGTTCAGCATGCTCAAAAGCAAAAGCAACAAGGTCAACAGCTTCATCAAGATTCATGAGGAAACGTGTCATATTGGGATCTGTGATAGTAATAGGGGCTTTACGCTTGATCTGATCTATAAACAAAGGAATTACTGAACCACGTGAACACATTACATTACCGTATCTTGTACATGAAAGAACAGTTCCACCACGCTCGAATGCCTTCTGAGCACGAGCCTGAACTACTTTTTCAGCTACTGCTTTTGTCATGCCCATCGTATTGATTGGGTAAGCTGCTTTATCTGTAGAAAGAAAAACAACTCTTTCCACTTTATTTTCAACAGCAGCGGTAATTACATTGTCTGTTCCGTTGATATTTGTTCTAACTGCTTCCATAGGAAAGAATTCACAAGAAGGAACTTCTTTTAACGCAGCTGCATGGAACACATAATTGGCACCATACATAACATCACGAACGGAATCGATATTTCTTACATCACCAACATAAAACTGGACTTTAGAGCAATAATCCGGGTATTGTGCCTGTAATGTATGTCTCATCCAATCTTGTTTCTTTTCATCACGAGAGATAATACGAATCTCTTTAATATCTGATGTTAAGAAATGCTTTAAAACTGTTGAACCAAAAGATCCTGTACCACCAGTTATTACTAAAGTTTTTCCTTTAAAAGCTTCGTTGATGATCATAAAACGTCTCCAAACAAATTAATATTTTAAAAAATTATTATATCACAAAAGGATATTTAGGAAGTTTTTTAGTTAACAAGAAACTCATAAAGAATATCCAACCTCATGGACTCTCAAAATATTTAATGTGTCTGTTTAAGAATCTAACACTCTTTCTATGTAAGGAATTTATTGCTTACAATTTGAAGAGCTCCACTTTTATTGATGCAGTTTATGCATGAGCAAATAGCTTTATCGACTTTTGATTCTATTACACAAAAATATAAAAGTTATAGTCGAAGAAACAATTTGGAAATATCTCCCTACTTCTTACACATTATGTAATGCAACAGTCATTTGCAACCTTTTCGCCTGTTATGTGATTTTAATCTTTAATCACTTCTATTCCTCTATTCAATTAATCCCCATTGTTTCAAATATTCTTCTCGCTTATTGATAGTCTCTTTTGAAACAAAAGCTGATTTGACTGTACTCACATTTCGAGATAAATGATCTTTTTTTGATCCCCTAATAATCCTATATATCCACGCAAAAGGTAAAAGCCATTTTTTACCTTTTATAAAACTATACTTTGGATCAGTAATCAAGGAACTATAATCCGGGAAAACCAAATGAACTGCAGAAACAAACATTGAAAATTTTGAATGATTACTCTTACGAACATTGTTAACAGTGAAATTATCTTTATTGTCATAATTATCTAATCCAAAAACACCATTTTTAAATATTTGTTCTGTAGCAAGATCAAAAAATGGAATATCAAGATCACGAATTTGTATAGGCGACATAACATCAAACCATGATTCGTTCAACGCAAATACAGTTCTAGAAAACTCAACCAAATTAAGCTTTACAAGTTGTTCCTCAATCCAACCCCAATTCAATTCTATATTATTCCTTGTAATAACAGCAATATCTAGAAACTGTCTGAAACCAACTCCTCGATTCATTAAATGTTTACGCAAATGCAGGATTAAATATATAAAATGATAATTCCAGTCTAATACTCCATTATGCACATAATCCCAATATTTAAAAAAATACTCTTCGTGTATTTTACTGTTAATTGCTTCGCTATAGATCAGACCATAATGAAGTTCTAACACATATTTATCAATAAAATATACCCATTCCTTACCTTCTGAACACGATTCATTAACATATCCTTGTTCTAGTAAAATCTCATGAACACGTTGGCGATCTTCTAGATGAACAACTAGATCAGTATCTCCCATAGTACGCAATGGTGGGAAGGGATAGTATGATGCAACTGGAAAACCTTTAACAACAAAACATTCTATATGTGCTGCATTTAGTTTGCTCTTTATTTTTCTTATATAATATTCCTGATTAGCATAAATTGATAACGAAGAACCATACTTATCCTCGAGGCAGATTTTAAACTCGTCTGGGAGAAAGTTTTTGCATTGATAATATACTATTCCTTCTACCTGATGTATCTGAGCGTAATAAAGGATTTTATTCCAATCAAAACTTTCAGAAAAACAAGTAGTTTTCCGTCTATTAATATGATCTGAAAGAAGGTTAAGAAAAAATAATTGCTCTGGTATCATAAAATATAATCATTAGTTAAAACAAAAAATACAACAGAATATTAGACATATAATTGTTTGAAATGTGATAATTCTATACTTTTAGCATTCTTCCATTTCATCAAATAGGAACAACTACGGTTACTTGTTGTTACTTTAAAGTAGAACTTCTATCTCCAATTAACCAACAAAAACGTGAATGTCGAATTAATTCAGTAAGGATTAAACTAAGCGATCCAAAACCTATGAAATTTATTAATAATACAAATACAGGATTATAATTAGGCCAATATGTATATGTGATATAGACCAGCGGAGAATGAAATAAGTAAATACCAAAACTATTCTTGCTTATGTATTGAGTAATCTTAAATTGCTTATTAGGAATAAAAATATAGAAAGTAATAACCCACACAAAACTGCAAACTGTATTTATTATCAATCTAAAACGTTGATTAAAATAAAAAAGTATTAATACAATAGTAGCCATACAAAGGACAACAGATATGACCCTGATTGTCAATCTTTTTCTAATATTTTGTATATTTACGTATAATAGCCTACCCAGAGTAAACCATATGTAATAGCTCCCAATTGGGTAAAAGTATGAGTCAAAATGAAGTACGACTGAAAGAAAAAATAATATTCCAGCTAATGCAGAATTAATTAAACAAAATATATTCTCATTTTTAATAAATTTATATGATATAGCGGAAAATATATATGAAAGAAAAAAACAAAAAAACAAAGTTGGTAAGTACCACAAGTGTCCATTATCTTTTCCGAGAACAATCTTATTAAATACTATATAAAAAAGGCTAAGATTGTTATAACCAGGATATTTAATCAACAATCTAATTGGCAATAACCATAATAAACCAAATACCACAAAAGGAACTAATAGACGTTTAGTCTTTTTTTTAAGCATTTCCGCCAAATGTACATTGTTTGGAGAAAATAAAGCACCTGACAAAGAAAAAAACAAAGGCATCTGCACTACATTAATTAAGTCTTTTATCTTATCAAATAAAAAGACTCTGTTAGTCGTCTGATAAATGTTCCACTGAGAACTATATATAATTATGCTATGCCCAAACACAACCATAACAATAGCAATAGCACGCATTATATCAATTGAATAATCCCTTTTTGTCTCCATAATCTCATCTTGCCCCAAAAAAACTGTATCAAAAACTCAATTTTAGATTCTTTTCTTATCCCAATTGATTTCCTTTTTAACTATTCTTCCAGGATTGCCGGCTACGATTACGCCTTTTTCACAAACAGATTTTGTTAAAACGGTTCCAGTACCAATTACACAATTATCTTCAATTGAGACACCTTTTGTAATTATCACTGTATTTCCAATCCATACATGGTTACCAACTGAAATAGATAAAGAAGGATTAGTACGATTCCCGTTAATATCCAAAATTGAATGAGAATCCCCAGTTCTAAGTGTTATATTTGCAGAGAACAAACACTCATCACCAATCTCTATTTTTGTTCCCTCGATACAGGCAAATTGAGTATGGCCACTAATAATTGTATTTTTTCCAATAATGATAGTATTATTATTTCCCTCAATATGAAATATTCCTCCTAATACGCTAGCATTATCTTCAATAATAATACTATTAGAATTACCATCAATATAAAACCTACAATTACGTATTCCACCACGTCCACGAAAACATATGGAATTATTACATCCCTTTGCAATAACCTTTGAACGCATCATAATTTTATTACCAAAGTCTATTTTTATTCTTCCTTGAAATATATTAAGAAAAGGAATATGACAGATAATGGGTGAAAACTTATAGATCAACGCTTTTACTTTAATATCCACTACTTCGCTACCTCATTTCTACTTTTCTTTTTAACAAAAGTGGAAAATTTCTGTATAACAGACAACAAAATACTTCTCTTATAAATTACAAATAAAATTAGAACAAAAGTGTTTAATAAAGAAGACCAGAAAACCGGGAAAATATAATAAAAAACAAACTCAATTATTATAAGTCCATATATTGGTAATCTTTTAAATTTTATGTCTAATTCATTGTCTTTTATTAGTCGGCGTTCTCTCAAGAAAAGTACGATTGAAAAACCAATAAATGTAGCAAAGCCTGCTCCATTCAATCCAAATTGAGGAATCAATAAGAAGTTTAAAATTGTATTAACAATTGCTCCAATTATGGTTGTTCGAAAAATGATCTTAGTTTTCTCATTCGCAACAAATTTTGAACCTAAAAAGGCAGATAAACTTGATACAGATACAGATAATAATAGTAGTGGAATATACTCCCAAGTATCCTTATATGATTTAGCGAGTATCATTACAAAAGGTCTTGAAACGATTAGGAGAATTCCAATAATTACAGCATGTAACAAAGAATACATTTCATATATTTTTGATGTAAATCCTTTTATATTGGCAGAATTATTCTCCTCTATAGCTGATAGTCTCCACGCTTGATTAAAAAAGCCATTAAACATATCTATTATGCTTGGTAACTTTTTGGCCATAGCATAAATTCCATTTGCAGCTATATCCATATAAAAAATAATAATGTACTTATCAGAAAGGTCCATTATCCACCACATTAGAGCATTGGGAATTAAAGGGACAGAATACAGAAGTAACTTTTTTAGTATTTTTTTATCAATACATAGTCCTATATAATTCCATGCACTACAAAAAACAAATGCAAAACAAAGTGATATAGTGCTTGATAAGATATGACTAAGAAGATATCCATCTATTTTAAAACGAAATCCAACAAGAAATAAAATATTGAATCCAACAAAGGAGAGTGTATGAAGGATTCCATTGATTGCAAATAATTTTACTTTTCCCAAAGCCCTCAAAAGTGAATTAAATAGAGTACTTAATTCATTTGTAAATAGCACAAGTGCGAGGAATATAAAGAACCGTTTCAGATTAGGGAAAAATACACCTATAATTGGAATGACACAAATAAATAATACAACTCCGCCCAAAAACACTAACAATGAATTTGATACAACACTTTTTTTATCGTAATTCTTATCCATCACATATCTCAATACAGCATCAGATATGCATAAAAACAGAACAGGTATAAGCAAACTACTAGTTGTTAAAACCAAATCAACAGTTCCATATTCTTCCTCAGTTAGTAGGTATGAATATATTGGAACCATAACAAAAGAAATGACTTTACTGCCAAAACTTGCTATAGTAAATACTAAAGTATTGCTGGCTAACTTTTTGTAAGGGCTATCACTCATATAACCTTAATAATTCCTTCTGTAAAGGTAAAAAGTAATTCTCCATCGACTTAACCGTATTGTTTTTCTTTCCAAGAATTACTTCGACAGTCTCCTTAAAAGATATCGGATCAAAGCTGTCTAAAAAAATTATGTTTTCAACTTGTTCAATCCATTTATACTCCGATTTAACCTTATGATTATAGTTTCCAAGAACAATACAAGGAGTATTAGTTAAATATGAAAATATCATCCCGTGAATACGATCTGTTATTACCAAATAAGCTTTTGAAAAATCATCAAGCTTATTTTGTAAAAACTTCTCACGTTCTTCTAATGGAAATCGATTTGCAAATACAGTATCAGTAATGACAACATTTCCGAAATTTTCTAGGACTTTATTTATGCCTTCTCGCATTTCGAAACTAATTGCACATTCTACATCGTTTCTCAAACATGACAATATGTCATGTGTACCGCCTAAATGTGCAATTTGATTTTCAGTAAATACCATATCTGGTACCAATATACAATTTATACTATATTTCTCAAATATAGTTCTGCTGACCTCCTCGCGAACAAAAACACTTAAATTCTTGCATGCTTTAATAAGCCTCATTATTTTTCTTTCAGCATATTTACTATGAAAATATACTGTTTGAGGCAATATTATCATTTTATTTGCTCTAAAATTTCTTAGTAACTTTTTTAATGGATAATAAACTTCTAAATATTCGTCGCCCAAATAACCACCTGCACCAAATGCAATAATATCCTGCGATCGAATGATTTTTTTTAGCTCATCAATTGAAGAACTAACTAAATCAGTAGTAATTTCAACAATTTGGCAGTCATCTCCCAAAACATTTCTAATATATTTTTCTTCTGCCAAAACTAATGCATGGTCACCCATGTTTGTGCCGCAAGCAACGAATAGAAGATATATAACCGGATTCTCATTTTTAGGTGAAGAAAAATCATTTTTCTTTTTTTTCAATAATAAATCAATTATAAAATATTTTAAGTGTTTAATAAATCTCATGCAATCTCCCCAATAATCAAGTTTTAAAAACTTCAGGATGTAATAACTTAAATCCAATATACTTTATCTTCCATTTTCCAAGATATGGATTATTCAAAATCTCATTCTCTTGATTTCTGATTTTTAAAGCAAGAAACTTTCTAAAATCAGAGTCGACACCCTCATTTTTTGTAACTTGTCTCAAATATGTGACCAAAGTTCTATAATAGTATGCTTCGGCCTTTTTTTGTAAGACATTTTCTGATTTTTCAGCAAAAAAATGATTACGTTCTTCGAATGCTTCTATAGTATCAATATAATTCTTATGACCACCTTTTCTAGCGCCATCCATAATGCTGCCTGTACGAAGCTGTCTATAGTTATATCCGATAATACTTGTGTTAACAAACTTAGTACACTGATATAGAGCTTTATACATAAACCAACCATCCTCATGTAATCTGCCGACAGGAAATAAATTGTTCTTAGCAATTTCAGTTTTATAAATTTTATTGCAAGCACTACCTTTTATTCCGATCGTCTCATCAAGATATCCTGCAACAGCTTCTATATTTGTAAATACCCCATATTTCTTAGCTAGCATTTCTTCTGCATGATCAGGAAAAACAAATCTCACACCCATCTCCGCAATTTGCGCATTATTATCTTTCATAAGGTTTATAAGAGATTCTATGATGTCAGGTTCAATCCAATCATCTGAATCAATAAAGCCAATATATTCACCAGTTGCAAGCCTTGTTCCAGCATTTCGCGCATCTGATAAACCTCCATTCTCTTTATGTAACACACGAATCCTTTTATCTAAATCTGAAAGTTTATCGCATAGTAATCCGGATCCATCTTTGCTCCCATCATCAACTAGAATAATATCGAGATTATCATATGTTTGATTTAAGATGCTTTCAACGCACATCTCAAGATACTGCTCGACGTTATATACTGGAACAATAATACTAACTTGATCATTCATAAATATATCCCCTTTCGGATAGGTATCTTTTGCTTGAAGAACAAGCGACCAACAGCATTACTATTGCAAAAAGTTTTACTTCTCCCAATAGTACATTTGCAGTGAAACCTAGCAGAATCGCTGAAATCCAAACATAATTCCTAAATGGAGTAATTTTTCGTTTTCTAAAAACAATATACATGAAAATTGCATAAGCTATAATCCCACAAGCTAATATTACATAAAAATGCCCATTATGTGGTTTAATAGGGAATCCATTATCAAGATAAGTCGTTCCACCTTTTCCGATAATAATATATTTCCAAAAAGATACTCCTTTTAGTATACTTTCCCATATTAATGACCTTGAGTCCATACTGTTGTTTTCAATTCGTAATAAAGCTGCACGAGCTACACTCGATTGTGAGTAACTTTGATAAATCAAGTATAAAATAAACACTACTATCGGGCTTGCAATTATCTTTATAAGTGCATTTTTTGTTACTCTAATTTTCCTTCTAATAATAATTGTCAAAAATATAAGTACAAACAAAACTGCAAATGATATGAACCCCCCACTACTCATTGCAGAAAACAAAACAAGCATTAAACCGATCATATATATGAATTTTTCAAACGTGTTACTCTTTTCATTTGTCAGCAGAAACCCAATAATTCCAACATATGTATAGGCAATGTTATTGGGGTCCATCCACAAGAATGCAAATCTACCATCCACACTCCCATATAAAGACATCATTCCAGAGAAACCTCTGGGATTCCATAGAATAATTAAACTCGAATATAATGTACGATTAATATTGTATAAAATAGCAAAAATCATAACGAAAAGAGTAAATGTAAAAAGAAAAGGTTTAAGTTTAACAGAATACCTTTCTAAATAATCTGCAAACATAAAATAATAACCTAGTATCTGAATAATTTGTATCGCACGTGAAACATTATTTCCCAAGTCATAAGGTCTAAGAAAAGAACCAAATGCAGCGCTTAATAATGTAAGAATTGAAAAAATGATAAATAGTTTAAACTCTTTTCTTTTTCTTAATTCTTGGAAATGAATTATAAACCATGGTATTAAGAGAAAAATTGAATACGAAATAGCCATAAAAAAAGCGTATGGAATAAACAATATATCAATAACGCTACCCCAAAAAACAATATCATCAAATTTCTTTCGTTCCAAATTTTCATTCATGTTTGTATAATCCTATCAAAAAAGAAAACTATCAATAGTTCGTCAAAAACGCAACTATTCTGTCAACCTGATGACTCCAGGTTCTTTTTTCTTCAACAAATCTCTTAGCCTTTATTGAAATGCTTTGTAAATTCATTGGGTTCATATTATCAACCTCGATGATTTTTTGTGCGATTGACTCTGCGGAACCATCAACTGTATAAAACATAAGATCGTTATATTCTTTTCCATAGCAATTAAGTCTTGTGGAAATAACTGGTGTTCCACTCAAAAGATACTCAAATGTCTTAGATGGAAATGTAACCTGTGCAATCGGATCAGAAGGCGATCTGGGATTAATCAACACCCAGGCTTCCCTTTGAAGTCTTAACATCTCATTATTGTTAATACGTCCATGAAAACGGATTCTACAATCTCTTTTACTCGCCTCTAGTATTTCATCTTGTAAATTACCGGACCCATAAATATCTAAATATATGTCTTTAGAAGGTATACTCTCAAAAGCCTTGAGCAAATTACGTACACCACTGTATTCAGCAAGTGAACCACAATATAAGATGTTCTTTTCATCATTCTTTTTAACATCACCATTATAAAGATTTCTCATATCATCATCTATTCCACCATCAACTACTATATAAGGTTTATATGGTAAATATTTTCCAAAAACACTTTCATTCAACACAATATATCTGTCACATTTGTTCATGCTCTTCCAAGTAGATTTATCAAACAGGTGTCGCAAAAATTTGGAAACGCCTTTCCGGTTGGGTTTATCATCAATTGGAAGATCCGCTAGCAAACAAACTGTATCAATTTGAGGATACTTTTTCTTTATCAAACGCATAGGAATCCCAACCTGCGGAAATAAATTAAAGCAAAGAAGTGAATCGATTTTATCTGTCTCTATAAGTCTTTTTAACTCGGTATAAACACTGAAAATCTGAGATATCTGCTTTATCAACGGAATATTGAGATAAGGAACACGATAAGACTTTACATCATTTAACAGATTAACTACTTCCTTATTTTGATACATTTTTTTTTCGCTAGGAAATACAGCTCTTGGTGTTATAGTTATACATTCAACATGTAAATCATCACTATAAGACATATTTTTTACAACATTCCATTGCATCTTATTTCCAGCTATTGATATACCTTTATAATCATGAACTTCGTCTGGAGCTACAACATATCCTAAAAAAACAATTTTTTTCATCTTGCTTATCTTCTCAATCCAATAATATATGAATAATTCTCTATATTCATTTTCTTAAATAATTTACACAAAATCATTGACAGAAATAGTGTAAAACTCATAATCAATAAAGGTCTTACTGCAACAAAATAATATAAGAAACCTTTACTTGTTAAATATGTTACAATCCCCGCTATTGGCATATGCCATATATAAATGAAAAAAGATTGCTTTCCTGAGTAAACTAATAAATTTGTAATAACAGATTGTCTACCTGTTGACATTTTTATCCCTATTATCGCAAGCGCTAGTGAGCCAATCCAACAAAAGATAGAATCAGGTAATCCCCAATAATTTCCATAATTCATACTCATCATTTGAATGATTAGAACCAAAATGTATAAAGTTATCGGAATCCATCGTAATAATTTTGTTTTCATCTGAAATTTCTTTATTTTATCTGAATGATTTTTTAGTAAAATACCGAAAGCAAAATACCCAATCCAGTTCAACGGGTTTAAATATGGAGAAATAAGATCATTCAGATTACAAGAAACAAATATCATTGTGCTTATCACACATACCAACAACAATACATCATTCCGCATTATTGGAATCAAACTAAATAATATATAGAAAAACAATAAAACTGAAATGTAATAAAAATAGCTTCCATTTCCAATAAAAAAATTAATCCAACTGTAAAATGATAAAGGAGGTTTTCTAAGATAAACATAAAGATACACAAGAGTGGCGCCTATAATCCAGGGAATGATCAATCGAATCATCTTTTTTTTCACAAATTGAACAAACTCTCCAGAATTATAATGAAATAAGAACCCAGATATTACAAAAAAACATATAACTCCAAGAGTTCCAATATTGCTCATTTCCACCGAACACACAGTCGCAAAAGTGCTGCTTCCTTTAGGGACAGAATTACAATGTGCACATATAACACTAATCAAAGATAGTCCTTTAATGACATCAATTTCCTTATAATGCTCGTTCATTAGCAAACGAACCCCCAAATACATTCAAATGGCGATAAGCCATTTGCTCTATCGTATATTCTTTTATTATCTTTCTACTTTCCTTACCCATTGCGTCAGAATGTAAAAGGATATCATCTATTTTCTGAGTTGTTTTTTCAATATCATTTATCTTGACAATATAACCATTCAAACCTTCACATACAAGTTCATTTCCCGCTCCGCATCTATCCGTTGTAACAATTGGAAGGCTATAAGTCATTGCCTCATTAATAACTAGTCCCCATATATCTTCACGTGTAGGGAAGAGAAAAATATCAGCTGCCCGGTAATAATACTGCAATTCATCGTGACTCATAAATGGGACAAATCTGATATATTTTTCTGGCATATTATTGACCTTATCCTCTAATGATTTTGGACAAGATCCTCCAACAAGAATAAAGATAACATCCTCATGATTATTGCATAGCTTATTCGCACATTCTAATAAAACATCAATACCCTTTCGATATATCATTTGACCAACAAATAAGATAACCTTGGTAGTATTGGGAATTTGAAGACGATTCTTTGCCAACTTTCTAATAATTGCTCTTTTTTCTATTTCGTCTGCCCTGCAAAATATCTCTCTATTTTCTTGCAACTCTAAATCTGTCAATGACAAAGCATTATTATATGTAGTATTTGAGATTGAAGAAAAAGGATATCGAAAAATCATATTAGGGTCAGCTCCATAAGCTAAATAGTATTCGTCATGTGATTTACCTGTGCTGAAATATCCTTTTGCTCCTTTTATTTCTAGTGTTTTTACCATTTTTTTTATTCTGCTTTTTATTCCATTCTTCTGTGAATAGAATGCACCATCACCTTCAATCCAATAAGGAATTCTCTTTGATTTCATATAAAGAGCTGCAAAAATACCAGTAGGCGATGAAATGTTTGTCAAAACAATATGATCATATTTGTCATGCTTAATCTCTTTTATAATACCAGGACAAAAAGCTGTGTCAGTATTTATTGATTTTCCTTCAAGGAATATCCCTTTAAAGTTTTCGATTTTATAAACTTTCCATAAGGAATCTCTTTCATCAGAATATTTCTTTTCAAAAATTACTTTTAGTTCGCAAAATTTCCCAAGTTCATTGAAAAAATCAATACGATATGGTGAAGGAATATTTGTTATCCAGAGTATCTTCATAAAAAATCATCCCGTTTCAAATAGAATAAACTTGCTTTAGAAAATAATTATCATATATACCAATCAACATAATTATCTCCTCAACGTATATATGATACCTTTTAACTATTAACCTAAAAAATTTTTAACGCTCTATGAATAAATGCTCTTCTATAAAATTTGCTCGCATTTTATTTGAACTAATTAATTGTAATTTGCAAAACAAAGGAGTTAACAGTCATTACTAATTACATGTTGGCAAAACAATATTTACTTGTTTAGTGAATTAAATGTTCTGATAATTCTCTCACTTAACTCATTTATAGCAAAAGGAGAAAAATAATCTACTTTATCATATTCTCCAATTGTCTCGTGTGCATACATGCAATCTGCAGCAAGTATGTAGCAACCAGATGCCTTTGCCTCAATCAATGGCAAACCTACCGTCTCAATTACTGATGGAAAAACTAATACAGATTTTCTATACCATTCCCTTATCTGCTCTTTATTTAGTCGTCCCACAAATTGAACTGGTAATTTTTTTTCTTTTATAAAAGATATGCATTCAGCAGAAAGATTCTCATAATTCCCCGTCAAAACAAGTGAATATTCTGAAAAACCTAGCTCTTTTTTACATGCATCATAAAAAGCTTTCAATAAAGTGATATGATTCTTATATACAACTCCATTTGCCGGATAAAACAAAAATCTTGTTTCTTCAATCCTTTCTATTGCAGTCGTTTCGAAGTAATTATCTAAAACAGGTCTTTTTACGAAAATAATATCAGCTTTTAAATGCCATCTTTTTATCAGTTCTTGACGAATCCATTCAGCTTGTACATATATCCTTTTTGCTTTTTTTAGACTAGTCCGATAGAAAAAACCGATTATGTTTTGATATAGCCAAACAGTTTTAGATTCCTTATATTGATATTTTTTTTCTGCAATTGGAATCGCATTATGATAAAAAACTTCTTGAGGAATATTACCAGCAGCAACAGTTTTATTTTGTAATGAGAACACAACATCCGGTTTGTATTTTTTTAGTATGCGTTTAACAAAAATATAATCAAAATATAATCTATGAATATATGATTTTTTAACCCAAGGTATTCTGTGAAAAAAAACATTATTAGAATCATTATAATGTGGCAAACTTAGTATGATATCGTATGTATTACAATTATCACTTATGAATTCTTGAATAAACTGATTTAATACAGTTATAGCACCCCCTTTTTCTGCTGCCACATCAATTACCATTATCTTCACTCTGTTATTCTCCTTGATAATTTAAGATCGTAATAATCTAATTCAGATCATTTGAAATGCTTCATTACAATATGGTACGCTTCATCAACAGAATAATTATCCATCAGATATTTGAATTCAATATCTTTAAGTGTGGTTAAATCTGTGCAACAGATTTTCTTTATGCAATTAGCAAATCTGTTACAGTTATCACTCTCACACCACCAACCGAAACCACCATCAATTATTGTTTGACCAATATCAGTGTTAGGATCAGTACAGGCTAACACCGGTATCTTTGCCTGCATGTAACTCAAAAGACGACTCGGAAAATTCGGTATTGTAAATCTATGGTCGAGAAAGATTAACCCAACATCACAAGCCCCGACCATGTTGTCATAATTCTCCTTGGAGAGTTTGTTCATTAACTTAAAATTCTTCTGGCTATTTCTTATTTCAAATTCTTCAAGAAGTCCATACTCCGTGCCATTTCCAATAACAAGGAAAAAAACATCTTCGAAATCCTCGCATTTCTTTAAACAATCAATGATAAAAGGTATACCTTGTGGTTTTCCTAAATTCCCGCCGTATACAAATACCTTTTTGTCAAGAGGTATTCCATACTTCTCCCTAATTTGCTTTCTAGTATCATCAGAAACACTTTTATCAATAACCTCCAAGCAATTAGGACATACTTCTACAGAATCCTTATTTACTTCTGGATTGTGATTAATAACATAGTCGACATTAGCTTGGCTCATGCATCCTATATAATCTGAAATAGTGTATAATTTCTTCTCTTTATCACGAAAGTATCTATACAGTATTCCTTTCAAGCCAGACTTGCTCATAAGCCCAATATCAACGGCATTCTGTGGAAAGATGTCCTTAAGTAATAAATATGTCTTCGCCCCATCATGTTTCTTAACATATTCAATTGCAGAGACAAGTGTTATTGGTGGCGTAGAATAAATAATCAAATCAAACTTAACGCCTGACATATATTTCCTTATCGCAGATTTGAATTGAGATTCAATAAGTAATGTTGATACGCCTTTCTCAATTAGATTTGTTTTTGTGAGATTGCCAATCCTTACTCTTAAGAGATGCGCTCCGTCTTCGTCTACATATTCTGTTTTCTTACCAAGTCGCCGCTCGTTTGTGCTGACAATATACACCTCATGACCATTATTCTTGAATTTTCTAAGCAAATCCGGATACCCTGCATGCTCATTTATCGAATGAAAAGTGCCAGTTGTAAGAAACAAAATATTCATGACTTGTACTCACATTTTCACAATCTTTATATCGTTATATTTCATCATATAAATGCCTTCTTCGTATGCGCCTATGTGTTTTTCATTCACTTCGCCACGAAGGTTATTTAATATCAGTTTCATATGGTCAACCCCACACTCATAAGCATGTGGATAGCCACCGCCAAAACGAGGGTTTACTTCGCTGATGAAGTAGTCTCCACCAATCTCAAAGATATCAATATCGATTTGGCCTTTATATCCAGCTTCATTCACAAACTTTTCGATTAGCTGAAATAACTTCTCATCCTTAAAACTGACCGCCTTATCCGTCTCACCAGCGCGCATCTTTATTTTCTTTTTTGTGAAAATAGAAACAACTTCGCCAGACAGCAAATCGATATATACATCTGCTCCAATTTCCTGTCCATCAAGGAACTCCTGAATCATTAAGTCTTCTTCATGTGAATAAAGGAGCTCTATTGTTTCCTTATCATAAACCTTTGAAATACTGATAGAGGCAGAGCCACGGTAAGGCTTAACGAATACAGGATAAGATATTTTGCCGATCTCCACTTCCCTAAAAAACTCTTCTTTATCCTTCCAAGACCGAGCGCACTTATAACAATGATTCTTCAACCACTCATACATCTGCATTTTGTCAAGCGCCATCTCACATAATTCGTATGAGCTACCAATGATTGTAGTTCCAATAGCCTCGAATTTCTCCTTATTTGCCGCTAACAAACTCAGTTCAGGATCAATAAGGCTCAAAACACCAGTAATTTGCTCTTTCCTACAGATTTCCAAAATCTTATCTAAATATTTCTCATCTGTAATCTGCGGCACTATATAGTATTTATCAGCATCATAAATCGCTGGACCAAGAGCATTTGCATCCGTGGCTATAACTTTTCCTATACCTTTCCAAGTTTTTACAAAATACTGAACTACTTTATTCCGCGTACCAGCGGCAAGAATTAATATATTCATATGCGCTCCTCAAATTCGCTTTTAAGAATACTATGAACATAGAGATCTTGTTGCTTACCACGACAATATACTTGATGTCTTAATATTCCATCTAGTTTAAAACCATTACGTTCATACACATGCCTAGCAAGTTCATTGTTCGGCAAAGTATATAAGTAAATCTTCTTGAGTTCTAACTCTGTGAAACCATATTCTAACACTAACGGAATAACATCATCAGGAATATGCTTTCCTCTATATTTCCTATTGCCAATTGTGATGTATAGCTGCGCATGATGATTAATTCGGTCAATATTTAACAAACCCGTCATACCAACCAATTCATCAGTCTCAATATCCACAATGCTAAAATTTAGTTTTGAGTTATCGAAAACTACATTATTGAACCATTTTTGTGTTTTTTCTATGGAAGTAGGCCAATCGAAAAGCAATGTCTGGATATTTTCCTCATCGTTTATCCATGTTACTCGATCTCTAAGATCATCTTGCCCAAGCAAACGGAGATAGATTTTTTTTCCCTTCAACATCTGTGACGCTCCTTAATAACCTTTTTTTGTATCGACTATTCCCATTAGTTTCTGTCCCTTCGTCAGAGCAATAATGTTCTCGATTGCACCATCAAGGTGAGGTAGAGAGCCCTCGATAAAACCCGCACGATGGGGAGACATAATTACATTCTCCAAAGTCCAGAATTCATGCTTTATAGACGGATAGCTCTGACTCTCTCCACGCCTTGGAGCATTCCACCACACATCAGATCCAAAAGCAGCTATCTTGCCAGTTTTAAGAGCATTCCACACAGCATCCTCATCCACAACAGCGGCACGTGACATGTTAACAAAAACCACACCGTCTTTCATATGATCGAACATCTTTTCACCTATTATGTCACGAGTAAAGTCGGTAAGTGGTAATGTGCAAATAACGACATCTGCCTTTGAGACTGCAATCATAATTTCATCATTCTTATACACTTCAGACACTATCTCACTAGTATGAGCATAATCATCAACTGCTATAACTCTAGCTCCAAAAGCGGCAATTAGTTTTCCAATTCGCGAACCGATATTACCGAAACCAAGAACACACACTGTTTGCTTATTAAGCATCTTCGATTTTAAATCTAATGGTTTTTGATCGCGATTCCAGTTGCCAATTCGCATCTTACGGTCATGATAGGAAACTTTTTTAAGCAGATCAAGAACAATCGTAACGCCAATCTCAGCAACAGAATCGGCATTCGAATGCGTATTGCAAATAGGCACTAAAATATCATGAACAGAAGCGAAATCAAAAGTATCCATACCGGTCCACGGAACTTGAATCAGTTTAAGATTACCTGCTGTCTCGACAATTTTCTTAGTAACAAACGGTCCGAGAAGAACATCTGCCTCATTCGCTACAGCACATATTCCATCCTCGCTAAATACCTCTGGTACAACAAACTCATACTGCCCTTTTATCTCCTTATCCAATCCATCTTTAATATACTGGATGTCGCCGGGAAGCATACTTCTAGTTAAAACAATTTTCATTTCTTGTACCTATACTCCTTCATTAATTCAACAGCACGTTCCAATGTAGACATAGGCACAGCAATAGAAAATCGAACATGATCATCCCATTCTGGACCAAAGGCAACACCTGGCGTAGATGCAATACCCGTCTTCTTCAGTAAATCTGCGCAGAAAGTATTAGAGTCAACTCCAACTTCACTAATATCCAGAAAATAGAAGAACCCAGCCTCGGGTTTAACACCATTAATGTAATCAAGTTTATTCAGTTCTGAATCAAAATAATCGATTCTTTTTTCTAATTCAGCAACATAAGGGGCTATGTGTACTGGCACATTTTTATAAATAGAACACGCTCCAACTTGAACAAAGGTACAAGTATTGGTGTTAATATGCTGCTGAAGCTTGTTCATTTTAGTAATAACATTATGCGTGCCGATTGCATAACCTAGTCTCCATCCCGTCATTGCGTGAGATTTGCTGTAACCATTGCAAATAATTACCTTATCACAAATTTCACTGTAGCTGCCAAAAGATGTATGCCTATGGCCATGATAAACTAATTTATCGTAAACCTCATCAGAAATTATATAGGCATCGTTCTCAACCGCCAGCTTAATAATTAGTTCTACTTCCTCTTTGCTTAACACCATTCCAGTAGGATTGTTAGGAGAATTTACTAGTATGGCCTTAGTGTTCTTATTAAATGCCGATCTCAACTTGTCTGCGTCTAAAGAGAAGTCTTTGCTTAGCGTAACATTAACAATCTTCGCTTTAGGCTCAGCCAGTTTAACCATTGCAGGATAAGAAACATAATATGGAGAGATAAGAATTATCTCGTCACCTGGTTCGAGGATTGCGGCCAAGGAGAAATAAACAGCTGACTTTATACCGGGAGTTACTATAACGTCATTCATAGTGTAGGATGAACCATATGCTTTATTACAATCCTCTGCAATCAGCTTTCTTAATTCAGGCCAACCTTGTGTGGCAGAATAATGAGTATAATCGTTCCTCATTGCTTCTATCGTTGCTTCAACAACATAATTAGGCGTTTTAAAATCTGGCTCACCAAGTCCAAGGGATATAATCTCTTTACCTTGTGCTTTCATTTCACCAGCAGCCAAGGCAAATTTATAGGTTAAAGACTCTCCGACTTCTTTCTCAAAATGCATTATTCATACTCCTTTTCATGTTTTTACATTCTTTACTTCATTACTCTTCTGTGGAATTGATGTTGCTCTTACTATTGTTAATCTGTTCCTTTGATTCTGGATAAATATTCTTACTTCTAAACACAGCGGAAAAGGTCTTAAAAATGATCTTAATATCATAAAACACATTAAACATATCCACATACTCGTTATCAATCTTTATTCTTTCATCCCATGGAGCTGTGGTTCTTGTTCTAACCTGAGCAAGGCCAGTAATACCAGGACGCATCTGAAAACGTTTCTTTGCCCAATCCGGGTAGTTATCAAAACCGTCATATGGGAAGTAAACAACAGGCGGACGTGGTCCCACTATACTCATATCGCCCTTGAGTACGTTAATCAACTGAGGTATTTCATCAAGACTGGACTTACGAAGAAATTTGCCAATTGCTGTTATTCGATTATCATCAGTGCCATAAACAAAAAGACCATCACCCTTTTTTTCAGCACCCATAACCATAGTGCGGAACTTAATAATCTTGAAAACCTTTCCTTTTTTACCAAGTCTATCTTGAAGGAAAAAAACTGTTCCTTTTGAGGTGAGCTTAATGATAATTACAATAATCATAAGTAATGGAGAAAGAATGATAAGACCTATCAGACTTCCCAAAAAGTCCACACAACGCTTAATTGCTAGATTTAGTTGTCGCATAATATATCTCTTTTCATATTCGTTGACTAAAACTACATTGAAGTTAACTATTACTTTGCTAATGTAGTAGTGAAGTAACTCATCAAATTTCAAAAAACTTCATTGAACTATAAGTTAAAGAAACTCAATATAAAGTATATCCACTAAGCAACCAAAAAATCTATTTGTTCAAACTTAATGAAATAAATATATCTATTTGTTCATTATCTTATACTATTCTTATTGGAACCAACTACTTACAAAAAACTCTGCAGGAACATATTGGAGATATCTAACTAAAGCATCCTACTTTGCCATACAGCTGCAGAGCTACCTTCAAGTTTCTGTTAAGTAGTCTGTTTTATTTTTCACAATCTGTTCTAATTCCTTGTACTTTAACTCCTAAGCAAACCTCAAAGTTTGGTCCTAATTTGACAAAAACAAAGAATGGCGAGATATAACGACTCTCACCCCTTGTAATTAGGCCGATAGCGCTACCTCGTCATTCATAATCGTCAAATCTCTATGTCCAAAATCCAGGTCGCGACCTGCATAAAAATGAATTGGACTAACCTCGTAAAGCCCTTTATTTACAAGCGTTCCCGTGGTTTGTCTTATTTTATCGCGTGCCTCAATTGAAGTACTTCTCAGTTTTCTTCCAAAAGGCGTTAATCTTTCTGAATCAGGTAATAAAACGCCATTTTCATCACAAGAATTATTCATGGATCAAAATTTTTATAACCTAAATACCCTTTCATTCCTACCAGGTCTTTCTTAAGAATAAATAACAGGTGATCCAAGTTTTATTCTAACTAAAATAGAAGTTATAAGTAAAACTGGTGATAAAACAATTAAAACAAATAAAGAACAAATAAAATCAAGAAGACGTTTTATGAATCTCTCGTATGGACCATATGGCTTATAATTATTCATTAATTGCTTCAACTATGCAAAAAAAAGATGTATTATTTCGATTATCAATTTCTGCTGTTCTTCTGTCATCTTGTTATCACTCGGCAAACAAAGACCTCTTTCAAAGATATCTGCTCCAACATCAACTGCGCCTATATCATTAATATATGCATTGCTTCTTGCTCTGCCAATTCCATTCGCAGTAACAAACTTGTGAGTACGATAAAGAGGCTGCATATGCATAGGCTTCCATATAGGTCTGCTCTCAATATTGAAAGCACCCAATGCCTCATATATCTCAGTCGGACAGGACTTACCCGTCTCAGACTTAAATGTAGCTGATTTTTCTCCTCGGCATGTTTCACACATGGCTTCTTTGTTTATGAGAAGACAAGAAAGCCAATAATTAGGCTCTGTGTTATCAAGGAAAGGATTCATTGTGATCGGAAGATCTTTTAATCCTTCCTTGTATCTATAATAAATAGCTTTTTTCTGAGCAATATGTTCTTCAAGATGCGGGAGCTGACCTCTTACAACACCTGCAACCAAGTTACTCATACGATAGTTGTAGCCAAGTTCTTCGTGTTGATACCAAGGCGCATCTTCCCTGGATTGTGTGGACCATTTTCTTGCCTTTTTTGCATCTTCCAAATCATCACAAAGAAGCATACCACCGGTACTACCTGTAATGATCTTATTCCCGTTGAATGAAACGATGCTGTAATCTCCAAAGCATCCGGTCTGTACACCATCATATGTTGCACCAAGGCTTTCTGCTGCATCTTCAATAATCAGTGCACCATGAGCATCTGCAATCTTTCTGATCTCATCAATCTTGCCTGGAGTACCATACAAATGAGCTACGAGAATAAGCTTTACATCCGGATACATCTCAAAAGCTTTCTCAAGAGCAACAGGATCCATATTCCAGGAATCGTACTCTGTATCTATGAATATTGGTGTTCCCATCTCATATATAGCACCCTCAAGAGTTGCATCGAACGTAACATCACTTGAGAAGAACTTTCGGCCCTCAAGACTTCCGTGACTGATAGCCGGTCTGCCATATAATCTTTCAGCGGCAAGCTTGGTTGCAAGGTGAAGTGCTGCTGTTCCTGAACTGAGTGCTACAGCATATTTCCTGCCAATCTTCTCGGCAACCTCTTTCTCAATAGCATCAATGTTGGCTCCAATGGTGCTTACCCAATTAGTCTGGATTGCTTCATCAACAAAATGCTGTTCGAGATTATGTATTGTGGGTGATGACAGCCATACTTTCTTTTCAAATGGCTTTATTCCGCTAAATCTCGGATCATTCAAAAAATCATGCATCTTTGTATCCTCAATTCTTACTTAATAACACTGATTAAATTTTCAATTATGTATAAAACATCTTCATCACTTAACTTCGTATGAAGCGGTAATGTGATGAGATTATGGTAATAATCATATGTATTAGGGAAATCTTTGATATCCCATCCCATATCCTTATAAGCTGTCATCATTGGCATAGGCTTATAATGGACATTGGTTGATACTCCCTGCCCAGCTAACTTGGTTATCAGTTCATTACGCTTCTCAACATCAATATTGGGAATTCTTATCAGATACAAGTGATTAGAACTGTCCATATCATCTGTGTGATGAACCAAATGACTTAATCCTAACTTATCACACGCTTCATCATATCTCTTGATTATCTCTATTCTTCTGTCTAAGAGATCAGAATAACGGTCAAGCTGCCTCAATCCGATGGCAGCCATGATATCGGTCATGTTGCACTTATACCAGGGACCAACAATATCGTATTCCCATGCACCAGCCTTTGTCTTAGCAAGTGCATCTTTACTCTGACCGTGAAGTGATAATAACTGATACATCTTATAGATTTCAGCGTTTTCAATACCATCCTTAGGTGTCCATGTAGATGCACCACCTTCAGCAGTTGTAAAGTTCTTAACTGCATGGAACGAGAATGAAGTAAAATCGGCTATTGCTCCGCAATACTTCTTCTCACCATTAAATACTCTGGAAGCACCTAAGCTATGCGCACCATCAGCAATAACGGCAACTCTGCCGATCGATTCCTGGATTCTATGAGACAGGTCGCCAAGAGGCTTGCCGTCACTTGCCACAGGAGTAAATAAAGCTTTTTTCCTGTTTACGATCTCAAATACTTTCTCGTAATCGCAGATAATGCCGCCCAGATCGACCGTGATTATTGCCTTTGTCTTATCTGTAATGGCATTCTCTAATGCATCGTAGTCCATCTCAGGCATGTGAGTTGTCTTATCGCCGTCTTTCTGGATATCAACAAACTTAATTGTTGCTCCACAGTGAACAGCTGCAGATGCCGATGCCGTGTAGGAATAAGCTGGAACGATTACTTCATCGCCTTCTCTGATACCCAGAACTCTTAAGTTGAGTTCTTCAGCAGCCGTTGCAGAGTTAAGACATGCAACCCTGTTAGACCATCTGTCAGAATCGCTCTCAGTATCGTAATCTGTCTTACCTGTCTCTATATATGCTGCCAGACGTCTCTCAAGAAGCTTAGTTCTTGGTCCGGTCGTGATCCAGCCGCTCTTCATAGCTTCTACCACTTCGTTTATCTCTGCGTCAGAGATGTCCGGAGGTGAGAACGGAATGAACTTTTTCTCGTCAAGATCCTGGTTTCTCTGTGTGCTTACGACTGCATCGAAGGAATCAATATCGCCCTTATAAGTGAAGAAAGCTGAATAATCTCTATACTGAATCTGCTTTTCCTTGCAGTATTCGATTATGCTTTTTCTACGCTCGTTATCTAATGTAGCTGCAGCAAGAAATACTGCCTTGATCTTATTCTTGGCAACAACCTTCTCAAATTCATCAATACCATATACAGGAATGCCGTCAATGAGTTTACCTGCATCTTTATTGGTGCAATCAAGAACTGCTACAGGTCTGTATTGAACACCAATGCTTAAGAGCTTGATTGTCTGACTGCCATTCTCTCCGGCTCCGATTATTAATGCATTTATTGCATTTGCTTTTGTAGCCTGTCTCTTCTCCAAGACAGCAAGTCTATAAGCAAATCTTATGAATGCAACAGCAATGAGCTGCATTGCAGCACCCATTACATAATATGTAATAGGCATTCTCTGATAGAAAGCAACAGTTGCGACTACGTGAACAACGGCCGTAATAAGATTTGCAATTAAAATTCTGTTTACATCACGAATTCCTGCATATCTCCACATGCCGCCGTAAAGCTTGAACAGAATAAAAACTATAATACATACTACCGTGTAAATCGGAGCAAAATAGATTACAGTGTCAATATAATCCCCAATAAGAGGATCCATCCTGTTATTTATTGAGAATCTCAGCAATAATGCTCCGAAATAAGCAGCATTTACTGCTACTATATCAAGGAGCATTATGAAGAAATCATATTTAAAAAATCTCTTTAACTTATCCATTTTACTTATTCTTTATATCCCAATATTATAAATCAGTCGAACTTAGCAGGATGATAAGTAGGAACGATGTCCATAACATACTGTCTGATGTTCTTATCATCCTCTTTACTGTCATCGTCGAGTTTGGCAAGCTTCTTCTTAAACTCTACATCATCCATATCGATCGGCTTACCGATGAAAATCAGCTTATTCTCAGTGGTCTTCATGCCTTCCTCAGCCATAAGTTTCTCTTCATAAAGCTTCTCGCCCGGTCTTAATCCGGTATATTCAACCTTAATATCAACATCAGGTCTTAATCCGGAGAGTTTAATGAGGTTTCTTGCCATGTCATCGATCTTGACAGGTTCACCCATGTCAAGAACAAAGATCTCACCACCCTGGGCATAATAAGATGCCTGAAGAACGAGTGATACTGCTTCAGGAATTGTCATGAAGAAACGCGTGATATCCTTGTGTGTTACAGTAACAGGACCACCTTCTGCAATCTGCTTTTTAAAGAGCGGGATTACTGAACCATTGGATCCCAATACGTTACCAAATCTTACAGCAACATAAGAAGTTCCTGGTGTCTGACGCTCCATCATCTGTATGATCATCTCACAAATACGCTTTGTCGCGCCCATGATATTTGTCGGGTTAACAGCCTTATCTGTTGAGATAAGAACAAATTTCTTTACACCGGCATCAGCTGCTGCCTTTGCAGTCTTATAAGTGCCCATTACATTATTCTTAATTGCTTCATTCGGGCTGTCTTCCATAAGAGGAACATGCTTATGAGCTGCTGCATGGAATACGATATCAGGCTTATATTCCTGCATTACAGAATTTATTCTGTGTGTATTTCTTACCGAACCGATAAGAGTAACAAGATTTAATCCCTGACTCTTATATTTTCTTAAGAGTTCCTGCTGGATCTCATATGCGTTATTCTCGTAGATATCGAAGATAATAAGCTGCTTAGGATTATGGCTTGCTATCTGACGGCACAATTCCGATCCGATGGATCCACCGCCTCCGGTTACCATGATTGTCTTACCTGTAAGCATATTAAATACAGCTTCATTATCAACTGTAATGGGATCTCTGCCAAGCAGATCGGTAAGCTCAACATCCTTAACCTGTGAGATGGAAACTTCACCGGTTGTAATCTGGCTGATACCCGGAACCGTTCTGAGCTTACATCCTGTTTCCTTTGCGATGTCAAGATACTGCTTTCTTGTTGTACCTGACGCAGAAGGAATGGCATAGATGATCGTATCTACATCATATTCAGCAGCCTTTGAAATCAAATCATTTTTTCCACCAACGATGGGTACACCATAAAGTGTTCTGCCCCATTTATTGGAATTGTCATCGATAATGCATACAGGAACCTGATTAGCCTTAATATTATTCTGAAGTTCCTTGATAAGGATGCTGCCGGTATTACCACCGCCGATGATCATTACCTTCTGGACAACTTCTTCTGCATGGTTACGAGTCTTAGCTTCAACCTTACCGGTATATTTTCTGATAATTCTGTACGCAAATCTGATACCTACGTGACAAACCAAAGCTCCTAATGCGCCAAACACATAAAAGGCTATGGGCATACGCATATGTAATATCAAGGAAGAGATTACATACAAAGGTGAGAGAACTAAGTAAGCCAGAACAACTGAAATCGCTTCTTCAATTGAGACAAAAGACCAGATGCTGTGATACAGACGGAATATGTAGAATACTACAACCGTAAATAAACACCAGAGCGGAATCAGCCATACATACATCGTAAGATATTCTTCTGGAATACTGTTGTAGTTATAATCGAATCTGAAAAGCAACGCCATAAAAAAAGATCCAGCAGTCGCAATAATATCGGCGAGCAGTACGATAAAGGCTCTGGATATCCACTTTTTGTCAGATGCATCGTGATGATTGTTGTTTTTAGATTTTTTTTCATTAGTTGTCTGCTGTTCCATGTTGTTACGCTCTTTTTATGTAGAAATTTACTCAAGCTTACGCGCACGGAGCGTGCACTTCGCGTTGATAATTGACATCCGTGAATTCATAACGCGCACGCCGGCGACGATCATTTGTCCACAGAAAATAGACCGTCCGATAGACAGCCAATAATATTATAATAATAAATAATAAAAAAATGTCGGATTATATAACTAATAAACGAATGTAATTTTGCTTTGATTTAGTTAATTTGTTAATCAAACTATAGTTAATTGGCAAAAACCGCATAAACGCTTGAAAACAAAGCGTTTGCAGGATTTATATCAGCCTTCAGCAGATTCCTTTACTTCTTCATAAAAGACAGCGATAACTTTACGCTGAAGATCATCCATATCAACATGGTATTCCCTGAATTCGCGGCCATCACCCTCTTCGAGTGTCTCACCGACAGTCTTAATGGTACCTAAATCCTCATAATCTCTGAGCGTATTTGCAAAATCAGACAGTTTATTAGCGGACATGTCACTGACCATATAATCGGACAACGCAAACACAAGATTCATTGCAAATCCGGAATCCTGCTCCATCTTGGCATTGGCCTGTTTTTTCCAACTAGATAAGAAAATGTTCTGACGTTCCATACGATATTCATTAGTATCATTGGATAATTCCATTCTTGATCTGACAAATTTCTCTGCCTGGTCACCATGAAGAGTAACCGTTGCACCTTCTTTGAAAGCAGGATCAGCTTCTTCCAGTCCGGCAGGAACAGTAACAGTAACCCCGCCAACCTGATCATTTAAAACACTAATCGCAGACATATTAAGTGAAATATAATGGTCAATTGGAATATCCATTAGTAAAGCAGAAGCCGCTTCTACAGTATTTAAACTTCTCCCCTCTTCTGTTCTGCCGTAACCGTGGGATAAGCAGATCTGTAATGTTGAGACATCGCTCTTCTTACCGTCAACGGTATATGTCTGGACACCGCACATGGTATCGCGGTTTATCTGGAATGCCTGATATGTCTTGGTCTTATGGTCAATGGCATAAACATAGAGAACGTCTGCCTGGGATGAGACTACCCAGGTATTGGTGTCTCCATAGTCTTTACGGTCATCGATACCCATGAACAGGATAACTTCCATGTCATCCTTCATCTGGTAGTTCTTGCCTTCAAATAACAGGAGGGGCTTCTGTTTATTGGCACCTGAATATGTGGTGGTAACCGCTTCATTGGTATTTCTTCCCGTTACCATCTTACTGACGGCAACTGCTGCACCTATAAATGCGCCGATAGCAACAACGATACCGACGATCTGGAATATGGTTTCTTTTGTTAATCTTTTCTTAGACATAGAGGTATTATAACAAAAAAAAGCCGATTTCAAACGAAACCGGCATTTTGAGATTACTAATCTGAATTCAGATTATTTTGTAGCCTTCTTAGCACGAACTGCGAATACTGCGCCGCAAGCAAGGAGTGCTACTGAGATCATTGCGATGTAAGGAGCAGCATACTCACCTGTCTGAGCTGAAGACTGTACAGAGATCTTGAATACATAGAAGGGTGAGCAGTCAGATACTACGATTACAGGTGCATCACCTACTGCGAGCTCAAAGTTACCGCCTTC